>ERZ795055.476-NODE-476-length-38161-cov-6.090432_pt1 | contig 38161 bp, 35 predicted proteins | sample MGYA00375139_ERZ795055 | MGnify/ENA primary metagenome ERZ795055 (study PRJEB30184, sample SAMN05720283) | anaerobic digester metagenome | isolation source: active sludge of municipal wastewater-treating anaerobic digesters | place: USA | collected 2015-01-23 ... | reverse complement strand
TACTTCTGAAATAAATGAAAATATTGCAAAAATGAAAACCAATAAAAAAATCATTAATATAATAGAAAATTTATACAAAAATTTTGATTTGCTGATAACGTAACTGAAAAATACATCATATAACAGCGTGTATGAGGTTCAAGAAAAAGTGCGTTAATATAATTTTCAGAGGTTGCACTTTTTCTTTCACCCAAATTTCGCCTACTCTATGAGAAAATAATAAGGAAGTCGGCGAAACTTCTCATACACGCAAACGTTGTGGCGAAAAAACTAAAAATTTCCTCTCTATTTTTGAAAAGAATTTTTGGCAATTTTGCTCGGTTGAATAGCTTTTTAAATATAATAAAATAACTTTTAACAAAGCAATAGGTCGTCCTTTTCCCGAGTTTGACATATTTTTGCCATTGTGGCAGTATTACAGCATAGAAGCAATAAATTTATGCGTAAAATTGACTTAAAAAACGTGGTTTGGAAAGAAGGGAAATATTATGTTGCCCAGTGTTTGAACGTGGATGTTTCTAGTTTTGGCAAAACTAAAAAGGAAGCCTTGGTGGCGTTAGATGAAGCTTTAGAATTGTATTTTGAAGATATTAAGGTTCCGAAAGTGACAAAAATTGAGGAACCGGAACTCATTAAAATGTCCGTTTGCCATGCCTAAGTTGTATTCATCTTTAGAAATCATCAAAGTCCTTCAGAAAAAGGGCTTTATTTATATTTCGCAAAAAGGCAGTCATGCTAAATTCAGGAAAATCGGCAGTCCAACTTTGACCGTCATTGTTCCGGCTGGCAAAAGAGAAATCCCTTTCGGAACTTTTAGATCAATTTTGCGCCAAGCCAATTTAACCGAAGATGATTTTAGGAAAAAATAAGTCAAACTTCGTACATTCTTAAATGTTATGCGAAAATAAATTTTTTATCTTGGCAATAATTTAGGTTTTGCGCATTGAATTACAGTAAAAATTAAATAAATTACCCTATAATAACTAATATTATGAATGACAAAAAGAAAGAAATTCTCAAAAAGCTGAAAAATACCTATTGCCGGCTGCAGCCGTCTGGCATTGAAGGCGTGGGCGTTTTTGCAATAAGAAATATTCCGAAAGGAATAAACCCGATGATTCCACCAAAAGAAGCGCTGGATGCGCACTGGTATGAATTCAAAACTTCCGAACTTAAGGGTTTGGATAAGGGAGTAGCAAGAATGATAGATGATTTTCTGGTTATTGAAGAAGATAAAACTGTTATGGTTCCCGAACATGCCTTCAATGGAATGGATATTTCTTTTTTTGTCAATAATTCCAAGACTCCCAATATGAAAACTACCGATGATGGCTTTACTTTCGTTACACTCCGAAAAATAAAAAAAGGAGAAGAGCTGACTGTCGCATATGAAACGTATGACTATAAATACAAAAAATAGCCCCTCCGTATAAAACAAGGCCCTGATAAAACTCCCCGCGAAGGGAGTTTTTATCTTCTTCGCATTATAATCCGCTGACTTCCCCAGTATCTTCAACAATATCCTTTCTTTCCCTAAATAATCTTTTTGAAAGAGATTTTTTGAAGTTCATAAATTCTTCAAGCTTGATCGCGTGGCACACGGCGGCAAAAATCAGTACGCCGGCGGATGCCGAGACGGAAAATTGCACAAAAACGCCGATAAATGTGTCCATATCAACGGATCTTCCGACGATATATTTGAGCAGCTGGATTCCAATTCCTGCTGCAAAAGTTGCTAGAACAATTTTTAAGATGGCGCGGATTATTTTTTTGTCATCCAGATTGTCATATCGGGTTCTGAGCCAAAACAAAAGCAGCATCATCTGGGCTATGCTAGAAAGGGAAAATGCAATCGCCAGGCTTAAAATTTGATATTTGCCAATGAGAAGCAGAACGGTTCCGATATTAACAACTTCTGAAACAATTGCGATATAAAAAGGGGTTTTTGTGTCATGCATGGCATAAAACGAACGAGCCAGAAGCGGAATAACGCTTTGGGCAAAAAGGCTGGCAGCCAAAATCCCGAGGCACGAAAACGTAAGCTCTGTATCTTCCCAATCGAATTTTCCGGATCCCAAAATAATACGAACCAGCTGGGCTCGGAGAAGTAGGATAAAAACGCTGGCTGGAATGACAAAAAACAAAATTTGGCGGAACGTCTGTGAAAATGAAATTATGAAATTTTGGTCATCTTTTTTGGCCGCAAAATGAGAGAGGGTCGGAAAAACAGCAATAGAAAAAGAAATGCCAAAAATTCCCAGCGGCACGCTTTCAAGGTTTTGGGCAAAATTAAAAATTGCCAGGCTTCCCGCAGCCATGGTTGAAGCAAAAATTGTTATCACCAGAAGATTTATTTGTCCGATAGCTATTCCCAAAGTCCTTGGAATCATTAGGCGAAAAATTTTCCTTATTTCCTTATTGGAAAAATGGCCGATAAACGACCAGGAGTGGCGATAGCCAAGATTTCTGGCAGCCGGATATTGGACTATCACATGCAAAAACGCCCCAAAAACCACCCCCCAAGCCAATCCTATCGGACCCATAAACCTGACAAAAACCAAAACACCGACAATAATGCCAAAATTATAAAATATGGGTGCCAAAGAATATATCAGAAATCTTTTAAACGAGGTTAAAATTCCCCCGAAAATTCCGGAAATTCCCAAAAACAGCGGACTTAAAAACATTATTCTCGTAAAAATAACGACTTGAGAAATTTTTTCGGGCGAGAAGCCGGGAGTAATCATTTTCATAATCCACGGCGCAAACAGCGCGAATATTAACGACAAAACAGATATAAAAACAATTGCCAGATTCATTATTCCCCCAGCCAATTCCCAAGCCTCGCCTTCTTTTTCATGGCTGATAAGCGACGTAAAAACCGGAATGAAAGCGGCGCTAAGCGCTCCGAGAATGAGAAGATTGTAAATCAGATCCGGAACTCGAAAAGCCGCGTAATAAACATCCAAAACATCTCCGGCACCGAAAGTTGAAGCTAAAAAACGATCTCGAAAAAGCCCAAGCAGACGACTGGCTAGCCCTGACAAAGTTATAACAAATGCCGCTGAAACAACCGATCGGGAGGGCGAGGAATTCAGGATTATTTTATTGTTTAGAAATTTTTTTATCATTTTATTTGCGAGACAGCGCTACTCCAAAAAATTTATCCATTTTCAGATTGCTGCTGATATTGAACGACTTATTTTTCTGGCTTAATCCATCTGGATATTTCCATAGCATTTTATAAAAATCCGGGTAATCAATTTGTAAGTCAAACTCACTTTCGATGCTTCCTGACTGCTTTTGAACCAGAAGGGAATAGGTGTCTGCCGGCTTGGATGTGAAATTAGTTTCGAGCTTAAATGGCAGAAGATATGTATATTTGATTTCAACAGTTTCTTTGGGGCTGACATAAACCCAGTTTGCAAAAACTGTTTTTCCGGCATCTTGATAAATGCGAGTTCCAGATTCTTCATCAACAATTATAGATTCCTCTTCGGTCTCCACTTGCGGATCCCTCTTATATCCCAGCGCATCATAATCCAGCGGAGGCGAATTGAATTCCCTGGTTTGTCCGGATGCGGAGATAAGCTTAGAACCTTTTGGAACATAAACCCGCATGTAATCAGCATTGACTTTATTCCAAAAATCATAATCTGTGTCTCCCCCATTATGCCGCCTGGATATCGCTACGGTATCAATAATTGAGCCATCTGCTTCAATTTTCGCCTCATGGCTTATTTTTTCCGAAATAACCCCATCAGTTTTATATCCGTTTATGTTGGTATTTATGACGCTAAGATAATCTTTTGACGCGTCGAGAACTTCTCCTGACCAGCCTTTTTGGGATAATATTTTTTCAATCTCCCAATTTTTGGAATAAATCAATACATGTTTTTCATCCAGACTTTCGGCAAAAATCTGCATAGTTTCGGCTATATCGGAAAAATTATCGGCATTGAAAATCTTATCAAGAATGACGGGCGCCAGATCGGAAATTATTTTTTTGGGCTCATTTTTTTCCTTATCATAATTATATTCAACTTCATTTTGAATGGCTTCCATAAAATTATTTTCATCAATAGTCACGCCGTAGTCCGGCATTTCAATCGGACCGGTTATTTTAAGAAGTTTTTCTAAAACAGTTGGGGTTATGGCAATAACTCCGTCAACCGTCGGCCCGCCCGTCTTTTCATAAAACAAAGTGGCTTTTTCAGCTGACACGGGAAAATCAGGAAACCAGTTGCTGTCGTGCATGCTCCAGTTGGCGCTGATTTTTTGAATTGGAACGGGAGGAACGATCCTGTCTTCAAGCTGTCCGTCGGGATTAAAAATTCCATCAACAAAAAAATTTCTGACACGCCCGTTAAAAATATCCAAAACCGCGTAGGTCCCGATAAATCCTCCCGTAGCGCGCATTTCCTGATTGTTTTGAAAAAGAAAAAGGTATTTTCTCGGCCCATTTCCGCCCAAAATATCAGTAAATATTTTTTCATTGGCCACAAATTCATCCAAAAATTTTCCGGCTTCCGGAAGGCCTTTCTTGAGTTCTATAAATTGATTTCTCTTGTCTTCTGGAATATCGGAAACATCAACCAACTCAAGATTTTCCTGGACATTTTCTAGAAGGAAAGCGATTTCATCAATGCTGGATTTGGTATCGTTAAAAATTTTGAGATAGGAGATGTCTTTCTCTTCAATTTTGCCAGGATTTTTTATTTTTTCCAAAATTGCCATGTTTTCCGAAGCCAGCGATCCAATTCGAGAAAGATCTTTAGCCGCCTTTACGAGATGCGAACCGGAAGAAAGCTTGGAAAAATAAGGAATATATCTTGAAGACTCTACGGCTATTTTCCCCAGACCATCGATATCTTTGGAAATTTTTTCCAGTTCATAGCAAGCCTCGTTAAAATCCAGCGCAGCTGATTGAAAATTGCTTCTCTCAAGCCCACTTTTGGCTGATACCAGGCTAGCAAAAACCTTGCCGCTGTTTTCCATAGCCGCTTTTTCGACCCGAAGACCTTTGTTTATAAAATTAAAACCGAAAATAACCAGAAAAACTGCTGCTGCTGTTCCAGCAAAAGAAAAAAATGTTTTTTTGGATGAAAATGGCTTAAAATATTTTTCGTAAAAAAATATATCCTTAAAAGAAAAATTTTCTTGTCCGTTGTCTCTGCTTTTTCTTTTATCCCTCTTTTTCTTTTTTTGGGGATTTTTGAATTTTTCAAAATAGTCCGTCTTTTCCAAATCATAGTCGCTGATATAGTTCGGCTCTCCCAAATAGCTGTTCTCCTTTTTCTCCAAAAATTCAACGGTAACTTTTTCCACGTTGCCGACATCATCAGAAACAATAGGAACTGCGTGTTTTTTGTAAACTTCTTTTCCTTTACCGTGAAATTCTTTTAATTTTTTTTCTTCGCGAAAAATTTCGGAAAATCGCTGCATTCCCGAGGTATATGCGTCATTTTCCTTTATATCGGCGGCGAATCTTTGATCTTTTGCAGCAGTCCCTTGAAGAGAAGAGCTTCTTTCCAAATTCAATTTGTCGAATCTTCCCGACCGTATCACGTCGGAAGTAACGGGAAATATGTTTTTGATCGGGCTATTTTTCTTTTTTATTCCGCTTTCCCGGATATGCCTCTCTACTGAATTAATTTTTTCCACATCCAAAATTCCGCTTGCATCTGCGGGCCTGACATCAAACATTTGAGGAATGATGTTTTTCTTTTTTTCTTTCATCTTCTGGCTTTATTATATACCTCCAAAGTTATTTTTGCCATTTTCTTCCATGAATATTTTTTAATTCTTTCATAGCCGCGCCTTATCAGATCTTTTCGCAAATTATCATCCGAGAGGATATTATTTACGGCCTCCGAAATGCTATTCGTATTTTTCCCGTCAAAATAATATGCGCTTTCGCCCAAAACTTCTTTCATGCAAAGATGGTCGGAAGAAGCCACTGGAGCGCCTTTGGCCATAGCTTCAAGAGGCGGCAATCCGAAACCCTCATAAAGCGACGGGAAAACATAGACAGATGTATTGTGAAAAAGAGTGTCCAATTCATAATCCGGAATATATCCGACAAAAATAATGTCTTTAATTTTTTCTTTTTCTGAAAAATTTTTGAGCCGCGAATAAAAATAATCAATCTTTCCCACAAGGACCAGACTGAGATCTTCCCTGCTCTTTTTTATCTGTCCAAAGGCCAAGATTAAACGCTCCAGATTTTTATGCGGATAAGCATTTCCGACATACATAATATATGGTTTTTTTATTCCATAGCGAGCCAGAATTTCATCATCTTTATTGGGGCTAAGCATACAAAAATCTTCACAGGCTTCATAGGTAACAACAATTTTTTTTTCAGGAATTGATTTATAATTTTTCAGGATGTCTTTTTTGGTGAAATTGGAAACAGCAATTATTTTTTCAGATCTTGCTATGGCCGATTTGATGACAATTTTATAAACCAAAAATTTTATCCAATACAAAAGCGGACTTAGCGTAGAGCTTTTGACGGTAGGAAAATTAATCAGGATCAAATCGTGGATTGTCACTATGAATTTCCCTAGATAAAAAATAGGCACATTGAAATGCGGAAAGTGGACAAGATCGAGGTTATATTTTTTAAGAAGCCTTGGAAACCTGATTTGTTCAGAAAATCCGTACCAACGGTAATCAGCCTTCACTTTTTGAAAATTGGGATTTTTCGGCTTATATTCATCAAAATTTTCCGATTTTAGAAAAATAAAATACTGGTGGCTCTTGCCGCCTTTGGAAGAAACTTTTTCCAAATTCTCTATAAGTTTTTGCGTATATCTTCCCAGTCCTTTGCCAATCGGTCCGAAAAACCGGGCATCGATTCCAATCCTCATAGCGTAATTATATCATATTACGATAAAAAAACGCGAAATTGACCAAGGCAATTTCGCAACATTGAGATAATCGGCTGGCTATCCATCTAAACGAAGAGTTCCCGAGTTAATTTGGCGGTTTTTTTCCAGTCAAACTCCTTTGCTTTTTCCAGTCCATTTCTGATTAAAGTTTCTCTTAATTCCTTTTTAGTCAATATTTCTTTCATCGCCCAATAAATCTCGCTTGGCCTATCGGAATCGATAAGGATTCCGCCTTTTCCGACAATTTCCGGAAGCGAAGAATTATTCGAGGCGATTACCGGCACGCCGCATTTTATGGCTTCAAGCGGAGGAAAGCCGAAGCCTTCAAAAAAAGAAGGATAGATAAAAAGTGAAGCAAGATTATAAATATACTTTTTGTCCTCATGCGGAATTTTTCCCGCAAAAAATATGCTTTTTGATCCCCGCGTCAGTTTTATTTCTTCGAATATTTCCTGGCTAAGCCAGCCTCTTTCTCCTGCAATGACCAGTTTATATTTTAGAAGCCCGTCGTTTTTCGACTCGTATGAAAATTTATGGAACTGGTCAAAAGCCCTGATAACAGCGCGAATATTTTTTCTCGGTTCAATCGTTCCCAGATAAAGCACAAACTTATATGGAAGTTTGTATTTTTCCTTTATTTTCACAAGCTTCTCGTCATTTCTATCGATAATTTGGAACTCATCAGAAACCGCGCTATGGATCATTTCTATTTTTTTAGAATTGATTTTATAAAGGGAAACCAAATCATTTTTAGTCGAATCAGAAACAGCAATTATTTTGTCGGCGCGGCGGCAAATTTTTTTCGGATTTATAAAAATGTGCCAGAATCTCCGCTTCCAGGAAAAATATTGCGGATATCTTTCAAAAGAAAGATCATGCATAGTCAAAATCAGCCTGGATTTTTTGCTGACAGATCCAAAAATTATGTTTGGCATAAAAACAACATCTGCTCCGCCTGCCAGCTGATCGATTTTCGGCCAATTAAAATACCAAAATGAAAAATTCAAGAACTTATTGGGAATTCTAAGCCTTTTTATCTTCACGTTTTTATATTTCTTAAAAACGCCGAAGTCAAAAGCAGGTTTTTTCCAGGAATTAAAAAAAAGAACATAGCGATTCTTTTGGTCAATTTCAAACAGATTTAAAAGCAAGTTCAAAGTATATTCTTCAACTCCAGTCCTCCTTCCATCCATAAGACAGCGGATATCAACGCAGACTTTCATAAATTATTCGAGATAGTGCTTTATCATTACAATCCAAAAAGCGGTAAAAACAGCTCCAAAAAAAACAAGAACGGAAGTCAAAAAGCTGACTTCATCAATTCTTATAACCGGATTTTCAAAAATTACATGGAACCAAGCGCTGTCTTTCTGGTCTTTGTTGAGATTCTCAGTTTTTTGGGAGATTATTTTTGAAACGGCCTGAGCCATGTTTTCGGAATTTTTTTTGTTTTGCGCAGAAAAGCTTGCCGCCACAACTTGAGAAGATTTCTTTTCCGCTTTTATGTTTTTCGCAAGTTTTTTCAAGCTGTAGCTTGAAGCATCTATGCCTGCTTCTTTTAATATTTCTTCCTCAATTCGCGGACTTTTCAGCCATTCAACCAAAGTTTCTGCGAATTTTTCATCTGCCTGAAGGCGGTAGAAATCGTCATATTTGTAATTATCGGTATTTTGCGCTCCGCTTCGAGTGATGTTCATGACAAGCGAAGTTGTGTAGGAAACAGGACGGAAAGAAAAATACGCAAAAGCGGACAGGATAATAATGACTGCTGTACATATAAACAGCTTTAAATGTTTTTTTATGATTTGAATATACTCTTTAAGTTCCATAATTATCAATTTACAATTATCAATTTTAAATCAATTCACAATTTATCAATTTACAATTTTCAAACCTGATATTTATTGAAAATTGAATTATTGAAAATTTATTGTAAATTGTAAATTGATCATTGAAAATTGTTCTTGCCAAAAGTTTATGTTATTTGTTGATATCTTTACGCTTATCAAATTCTTCTGTTATATATTGTAGTATTCTATCCTTAAACAGATTTTTGTCAAATTTTTTGGCTTTTTCGCGGATATATTCCGAATTAAAATTCATTTCTCTAAATTTATTTACGGCTTCAGTTAAATCGTCAGCCGTTTGATTTTCGAAAAAAACGCCCATCTTCCCTTCTTCCATATGCTCGGGGATATCTCCTCCCCGGTAGGCAATAATCGGCCGTCCGGACGCCATAGCTTCAATAGCCACTATGCCAAAATCTTCTTCTTGAGGAAAAATAAACGCCTGACATTTTGCATAATAATCCGCCAGTTTTTCGTCTGGCACCCGTCCCACAAATTCAATATTCGATTTTGCCATTCTTTTGAGCCTTTTAAGTTCCGGCCCCCTTCCAATAATTTTAAGTTTTAGCCCAAGATTATTGAAAGCCTGGATGGCAATATCGAATCTTTTATATGCAATCAGCCGCCCGACCATCAGAAAATAATTTTCCCGCTTTTTGGAGATATAGAAATTTTCCGTGTTAACCGGCGGGTAGATGACAAGGCTGTTTTTTCTATAATATTTTTTAATTCTTTTGGCAACAAAATTGGAATTAGCGATGATTTTATCAACTCTTTCAGCGCTTGTTCTATCCCAAATCCGGACATAATTCATGGCCAGCGGAACCAATTTTTTTATAAAAGACGGAAAATAAAAATCCTGGGTATATTTTTGGCAGTCATCCCAGGCATAGCGCATCGGCGTGTGCATATAGCAGATATGGAGAGTTTCCGGACCCGTAATAACGCCCTTGGCGTAGCTTGATGAATCAGACAAAACTATATCATAAGCGGAAAAATCAAATTGTTCAATTGCCATCGGCATAATATGGGGAAAAATGCGGTGGTGATTTTTTGCAAACGGAAGCTTTTGGACAAAAGAGGTTTTTATATTTTTTCCCTCAAATTTTCCATGCATCAAGTCTTTGTTATAGACAAGCGTATAAATCGGAGCATATGGGAAAAGCTCGCAAAAACACTCGAGCACCCGTTCCGCGCCTCCATATTGGACTAAGTAATCGTGAACTAAAGCTATCTTCATGTTAGAATTTTAGCATATTAGCGCCGTAATAAAAAGCCGCCCAGAAGGCGGCAACAAGCTCTTTTTGGAGGCTTTGCTTGCTTTCTCATCATGTCCTCCTTTTATAAATTTCTTCTTTTCTTAAACAGCACCCCGATCGTTTTGAGGCATATCTGGATATCCAGCCACAGCGACCAATTTTCGATATAATATAAATCCATTCGATATTCATCTTCGAAATCCAAATCAGACCGGCCAGAAACTTGAGCCATTCCAGTCACACCCGGCTTTATAGTCAAAAGCCGGCGGTGATATTCCATATATTTTTCCACTTCCCGCTCCTGATGGGGCCGAGGTCCAACCATGCTCATAGTGCCGAAAAGGACATTAAAAAATTGGGGAAGCTCGTCTATGGAAAATCTTTCAATGATATTTCCTACTCTTGTTTTTCTGGGATCCTTTTTAATTTTATATAGCGGCCCTTTTCTCACGCTCTGCTTGCTTATCAGTTCTTTTTCAAATTTCAGTGCTTCTTCGAACCCAGGATTTTCTTTTGTCACACAATCTTCCCATTTCATATAGCGGAATTTATAGACAAAGAATTTTTTTCCATCACTTCCTATTCTTTCATTTTTATAAATTATCGGGCCGCAGCTGTCGATTTTTATGGCAATAGCGGTCAAAATTGTTATCGGAGAAGTTATAATTATTCCGATAATTGAGGCGATAAGATCAAAAATCCGCTTAAGGATCCTTCCCCAGCCGTCCAATGGAGTGTTTTTAACTTCAATAATCGGTTCGCCGTTCAAAACTCCAATCTGAAACTGGGAGGTTTCCCTGGTTGTAGGGATGAATTTGTAAGTAATATTGTGAATGGCGCAATAATCAATGAGTTTTTCTTGCTCGTCTTCGGTAAGCGACGGTTCGCAAAGAATTATTTCGTCTATTCCCCGAAATTGTTTGATTTCTTTGATGACTTTGAGGCTTCCGGTGTCCACCTGATAGACAACGCGATAGCCTAAATTTTTATTATGTTTGAATAATTTTGAAAGATAATTCATTTTTCCGTTTCTGCCGATAAGAAGGACTCTGTGAACCCCGATCCCTCGATTTCGAAGCAGCCATTTTTGGATCAGCTGGATAAAATAGCGGGCAGTTATGACATACAAAACCGCTAGGCCCCAGGCTGCTAAAATCACAAAGCGGGATGAAAACCATTCCCGCTGCAAAAATATCACGACTATTATCACCACGAGGCCAATGGAAGTGGCCAAAAAAACATGGACTGATTCTTTCCAAAATTTTCTGGTTACTTTTATGGTATAAAGGCCCTGGAGCGCGTAGATTAATATGAAAATTGGCGTAATAATCAAAATAATTTTTATATAAATATCCAAAGGATAGTTATATAATTTTGGCCGTCCGGCAAAAAATTCCGGGACGTTCCGAATGTAAAAAGCTGTAAGAGCGGCTAAAACAATCATCGCAAAATCAACCGGAACCTGAAGGGCGCTAAAAAATAATTCTGATCTTTTCATGTTTTTCTCTATAAATTACGAATAAGCTAGCGCTCTACGAACATACAAACTACGAATTGAATAATTCATATATTCGTAAAAATTTATAATTCGTAGAGATTTCAGATATTTATCAAGGCAAATCTATAAGCCGGATTCTGTCGGGAACGATCATTTATCTTGTCTCGACGTTACCGTCGGGATCGCGCGGCATTTCCCGTTTTTAGCTAAAAAAACAGGACACAGCCTTGCACTCACGCAGGGATTTGGCCGTTTCACCTTCGATGTTTCCATTGAAGCTTATCCCTTGCGGGATACTTTTATTATCTCTAATAAAAGCGTCTCTGTTCGCACCCCTCGAGTTGCCCCGGATGGGAATTACCCACTACGCGTGCCAATGCACAGCACTGGCCGAGTGTCCGGACTTTCCTATCCATAATAAATTACGGATTGATCGCTCAATTTGCCTTGATAAATACCAAAATAATGTTTTATTTAAGCCAAAATTTTAATGTTCATCCTCTTAACAATAGCATATTTAATACAAAGTGGCAAGGCGTTTGTCAACAGAAAAAGCGGCTGGCGTGCAAGCCATACCGCTTCCGTTCCCATCTCCTTTTGGATAATTATTCCTTTTTGCCATAATTCGGATCAGTTGCGATCTTGTGTGCGTTCACTACTCCTTCGACAAATTCCGGATTTTCAGAATCAGCCAAGGCTTGGTGGACAGCATCGCCTCCTGCACCATGGCACTTTATTGCCTTAGCCATCTGGATTCTGGTTGAAAAAGCATTAATTTCTGAAAAAGGCCCTTTGCCGGAAAACCATCGTTTTGGTCCCTTGTGCATAGCTAATCCTTTTTCTGATATTTCCCCGGATTTCCGTTTCCCTTGCCCCGGTGAACTTATTTTTCCTACTCTGGAATCGCACATAAACCCTCCTTCTGTTTTTAAAGTTGATTTAAGTCTTCAAGCAGGTTCTGCCGCAAACTTATTTTCTCCTTATATTCCAAAACTCTATTCTTATTATCTTCAATAATTTTTTCTGGCGCGCTTTTTATAAATTTTTCATTTTTAAGCAGGTTTTCTGTTTTCAAAATGGCGCTTTCCAGATTTTTTATTTCTTTTTCCATTCTTTCCGTTTCTTTTTTGACATCAATAAGCGAAGCAATATCAAGATTTAAATTGCTTATTTTTATCATCTTTACTTCGGGCTTTTCCAAAATTATCTTGACCCTGGCCAATTTTTCAATAATTTCCCTGTTGTTTTCTATTTTTTCGGAATAAGCATTGATAATCACAGACGGGCTTATTCCATAGCTAGCCCTCAAGTTTCTTATTTTTGTGGTGATATTTTGAAGATTTTTGAAATCTTTTTCTGCTTTTTTGTCTATCATCTTTCCGTCTGCTACCGGCCACTTTTCAACCATTAATAATTTTTTGCCTTCGGCTAAATCCTGGAAAATTTTTTCCGTCACAAACGGCGTGAACGGATGCCAAAGTTTCAAAATTTTATCCAAAACATATCCCAAAACTTTTTCATTTTTTTCAATTTTGTGGATTTCCAAATACCAGTCGGCAAACTGATCCCAGGTAAATTTGCGGAGTGCTTCCTGCGCCAAAGAAATATCCTTGTTTTCCAAAAAGCTTGTCACGACAAGAATTATTTTATTGAGTTCATTAATAATCCATTTATCCGCAAGGGTTTTTATTTCTTTTTCATAAATGCTTCCAACCAATTCAAAATTTTCGCTTGAGCTGATGCAATATCTATATATGTTCCAGAGTTTTGTGACAAAATTTCGAAAACTTTCTATTTTTTCTTCATATATCCTTGAATCCTGCCCCGGAGTTACTCCAGAAAATACACTTAAACGCAATGCGTCCGCGCCGTATTTATCAATCATTTCCAAAGGATTGATCCCATTTCCCCGTGATTTTGACATTTTGCGTCCTTCTTTATCCCTAATTAATCCTGTAAAATACAAATTTTTAAAAGGAATTTTTCCAGTACGATACAAACTCATCATAATCATCCTGGCTGACCAAAAAAACAAGATATCCCTCCCCATTACCATCATATCTGTCGGATAAAATTCTTTGAAATTTTTTCCTTCAGGATAGCCGAGAGTTGAATATGCCCATTGGCCGGATGTAAACCAGGTGTCAAAAGTATCCGGATCCTGGTATAATTTTGGATCTTTGCAAAGCGGGCATTTGTCTGGTTTTTTAATGGAAACGATGTATTTATCTTCGCCGCAATTTTTGCAATACCAGACAGGAATCCGCGGACCCCACCAGATCTGGCGGGAAACGCACCAATCGCGCAGATTGGAAAACCACTGAATCAATGTTTTCCTAAAGTTTTCCGGATAAACTTTTATTTTATTGTTTTTTACGGCTTTCAGCGATTCATATTTGAGGGAATATTTTTTTGCATCGACGCTGATAAACCACTGCTTGGATATGAGCGGCTGAATCGTATTTTTGCATCTTTCGCAAATCAGCACATTTATTTTTGTTTCTTCTGTTTTTTCCAAAAGTCCCAATTTTTCCAAATCTTCAAGTATATTTCCTCTGGCTTCCAAAACTCCCTGCCCCTCATATTTTCCTCCCAACTTTGTGATTTTGGCTTCCTCGTTTATCACCTGGATTGTTTCCAGCTTATGATCATTCCCTATTTCCCAGTCCAGCGCATCATGAGAGGGAGTGATTTTCACTGCCCCCGTTCCAAATTCCCTGTCAATTCTCTTGTCAGCAATAATTGGAATTTCCCTGCCCACCAAAGGCAAAACTGCAGTTTTTCCAATAAGGTCTTTATATTTCAGATCGCCTGGATTCACTGCTACAGCAACGTCTCCCAGCATTGTTTCCGGACGAGTAGTGGCGACAGTTATAAATTTTTTAGAATCTTTGATCGGGTATCTAACATAATACAATTTCCCGTCTGTTTCTTTGTGGATTACTTCCAAATCGGAAAGGGCGGTTGCGCATCTGGGGCACCAATTGATTATTCTTTCTCCGCGATAAACCATTCCGTCTTTATGCATATTGACAAAAGTTTCAAGAGCAATTTGAAGCACGTCCGGATCAAGAGTGAATTTTTCCCGAGACCAGTCGGCTGAAATACCGATTTTCTTTTCCTGAGCGCGCATATAACTGGCGCGGTCTATGCAAAAATCATAAGCCTCTTTGTAGAACTTTTCCCGCCCCAAATCATGGCGAGTAATATTTCGCTCTTCTTTTATTTTTCGCTCATACACCACTTGCGTTAAAATTCCAGCATGGTCTTTTCCGGGAAGAAGAAGCGTTTTTTCACCTTTCATCCGGTGATACCGGCCAAAAATATCCATAAAAACATATCCGCTAGCATTGCCTACATGCAATTCTCCGTTAGCATTAGGCGGCGGAAGCACATTGCAATATTTCTTCTTGGATTTAATTTTATCAGGCGAAAAAAACCCTGAATTTTCCCAGAGTTTATAAATCTCGTCCTCATATTTTCCCGCTTCGTAGGTTTTAGAAATATTTTTCATAAACAACCCTTTCGGTTTTAGCGCCTATTAGTATCTGTAATTGCCATGGTTTCCTGCTGGCGGCGGCTGATGATAGCCACGCCCATTCCCACCCCTGCTATCATCCACATGAGTGCGCGCTGGCGGGGGTGGATTATAGCCGCTGCCATGGTTATTGTCATGATTACTACCACGGTAATCGCTATTATAATTATAATTATAATTATCATTCCTTCCATAACCGCCTATATAAATCCTGGCTGGCTGGGGCGGATAATAACCATTGTCATGATGATTATTATCATAGTCATAGTAATCATCATTTCTCCCATAATCACCTATATAAATGCGTGCTGGCTGAGGAGGGTAATAACCGGCATCATCATCGTGGCCATTATAATCATCATAATAATACTCCCTTTGATTATCCACATAAATCCTTGCTGGTTCGTATCCGGTATCATTTCCGTCATCGTCTATATAGATTCTACCGTATCCGTTGTCGTTGTCATTCTCATCCACATAAATTCTTGCTGGTTCATAATCATTGCCCGATGCCCAGTCGTCTGAACTATAACGGCCATATTTATCTCCTCCACAACTTGCTTCGACATTATTTGCGCCAACAGCAAAAGAAAACAAGGATAAAAGCACAATTATAAAAGAAAGTAAGATGTTTTTCTTCATATTTTTGCCGCGGCTAATTATCAAAGCCTCTATTTTCTCACTGTCACTCCCAATTCAGCTTCTAATGTAGATACAATTTTTTCTATTGAACGTTCCACCTCAGCTTTTTCAAAAGTCTTTTTTTTATCTTCAAATTCTATGCGAAACGCCAGGCTTTTTTGGCTATCTTTCTCGAAAACATCAAAAAGTTTTATATTTTTTACCAGATTTTTGCCAATTTTTTTAATAGTATCAACGATCTGTGCATAGGTCGTATCATTGGAAACAAGCAGAGAAATATCACGGGTAACAACCGGATATTTGCTTATCGGATTGTAAATTTTTGATTTATTCGCATGTTTTTTGAGGATTTCCAAATCAAATTCTGCCACAGCTACCGGACTTTTTATTTTATACGCCGAAAGTACAGCTGGGTTGATTTCAGAAAGGACGCCGATTTTTTCTCCTGCGATTTTTATTTCCGCCGACCGAAAAGGATGGCATATTTTTTCCGGATTCTTACGAAGTCTGACTTCGTAAGAATTGACGCCAAAACCTTCCAGCATATCTTCAATTGCGCCTTTCAAATCATAAAATATTTCACCCTTGCTGTCTTTATTCTTTGCCACTGCCATGGCCAACATTCTTTTTTCTTCGACTTTTTTTCCATCCGGCCGGTAGCATCTTCCCTCTTCAAATACCCGAAAATCTTCAAAATTTTTCAAATTCTCATAAATATTTTTTAAAATATTGGGAATCAGGCTTGTGCGAACATATTTCTGCTCCGAATTCATCGGATTTTCAAGCTCTAAATGTTTTATATTATCAAAACCGCAGCTAACCATATCCTTTTCGCCATAAAAGGAATAATTATAAACCTCATCAAATCCAATCCCTGTGAGCTTATCCTGGACTTTTCGCTCAAAGAAAACTTGCTCATTTATTTTAGCCGGCAATATTTCAGAAATCATCGGCTGCTCTTTCACTTTTTCATACCCCCAGATTCTTCCAATTTCTTCGATAAGATCTTCCTGAGTCTTAAGATCAAACCGGTATGTTGGAACAATGCATTCGATTATTTTTCCGTTTTTTGTTTTTATCCCGAGAATATTCAAAATTCTCGTCATATCTTTCACCAAAATAAATTCACCCAAAAGGCTGTTGACATAGCTGGAATCCAGCTTTATTTTCCATGGCGCCACTTTCTTGGAATATACGTCAACCACCCCCGTTAATTTCCCTCCGGCGGTATGTTCAATTATTTCAATAAGCCGCGCCATAGCTTTTTCGGCCAAATTCGGATCGATGTCTTTTTCAAACCGATCCGACGAGTCTGTTTTCAAATTCAGGCGCGTTCTGGTTTTTCGGATGCTCACCGCGTTAAAATTAGCTGATTCCAAGACGATATTTTTGGTATTCCCGTCAATTTCCGCCAGCTTTCCACCCTTAATTCCAGCAATTGCCAATGGATTATCGCCGTCAGTTATCAACAAATCATCGGAGGTTAATTCTTTTACTACTCCATCAAGCAATTTAATCTTTTCTCCAGTTTTTGCTTTTCGTACAACTATTCCTAACTTTGAATTTTGAACTGTAACTTTTAACTTTTCACTTTGAACTTTTAACTTATCCACATCAAAAGCATGCAAAGGGTTTCCAAGCTCCAGCATTACATAATTTGTCGCATCAACTACGTTATTAATCGCTCTTATTCCTGAAGCTTCTAATCTTTTCTTCATCCAATCCGGCGATTCTTTTATTTTTATATTTTCCATTACCGCTCCGATATATCTTGGACAAAGCTTGCTGCTCTTGACCGCAATTTTCAATTTCTTTGATTTCTTTTTGGGAAGCACAAGGCCGTCAAAATCATAATCAAATTTTTTCCTTTCGAGCACCGCAATTTCTCTCGCCACGCCGACATAGCTCATAGCGTCATGAGAGCGGTCAGGCAAGACCTTAATTTCAATAACAGAATCTTTTGATCTGAAATATTTTGAGATGGGGTCGCCAATCTTCGCGCTTTCAGGCAAAATAAGGATTCCTTCGTGATTTTTTCCGAGTCCTAGTTCGTCTTCAGCACAAAGCATTCCAAAAGATTTTTCTCCTCTAATTTCCGCTTCCTTGATTTTCATGCCATTGGAAAGATTTGTATCAACCAAAGCCACCGGGACTTTGTCTCCGGCTTTTATATTCCATGCTCCACAAACAATATTTAAAGCAGAACCAGCACCAACATCAACTTTCAATAATTGCAGCTTGTCGGCATTTGGATGCTTTTTTATTTCTAAAATTTTTCCGACTATCACGCCGGGAATATTAATCTCGCCCTTTTCCAGTCCTTCCACTTCAAAAGAATGGAACGTCAAATCTTCCATCACTTTCTCGGGCATTTTTTTGGTTCCGGATAATTCTTTTAGCCAGTTATAGGAATATTTCATAATTTTAAAATTGCCTAATAAACCTCAAATCCCCGCTATGAAAAAGCCTTACATCGTCAATCTTATATTTCATCATTGCCAAGCGTTCAAGCCCGATTCCCCAAGCAAAGCCGGTGTATTTGTTTCTTGGATACCCGGCAGCCACGAAAACATTCTGATTGACCATTCCCGCTCCGCCAAGCTCCAGCCAGCCATTGCCTTTGCAGGCACTACAACCTACGCCTGCGCACATGGTGCAGGAAATGTCATATTCAAATCCCGGCTCCACGAAGGGAAAATAACTTGGCCTTAACCTAATTTTTATATCCTGATGGAAAAACTGTGAAAAAAACACTTCCGCAACGTGCTTTAGATTTCCGACATTTATATTATCTCCTACAACCAGCGCTTCGAACTGATGAAAAGTATGCTCATGAGTTGTATCGGTCGCTTCGTTTCTGAAACATCTTCCGGGCGCGATAATTTTGAAAGGCGGCTTGTTTTTTTGCATATACCGCGCCTGAATCGCCGAAGTCTGCGACCGCATAGCAAGATCGCTGTTTTTCATGAAAAAAGTGTCTTGCATATCCCGCGCCGGATGGCTTTTGGGAATATTCAAAGAATCAAAATTATAGAATTCTGTTTCCACTTCCGGTCCATCGGCAATTTCAAACCCCATCGAGGTGAAAATATCTTCAATTTCCCTTCGAACGATTGAAATCGGGTTGAGATGCCCGATTCCGCTTTTCTTTCCAGGAATTGTCACATCAATTCTTTCTTTATTAAAATTCAAGTTTTCGTTTTTGACTTCCTGCCTTTTGCTTTTTATAATTTCCAAAATTTCTCCCTTGGTTTTATTGGCCAATTCTCCTATTTTTTTTCTTTCTTCCGGCGCCAAATCCTTGAGATTTTTAAGGATAGACACGAATTCGCTTTTTCTTCCTAGAAACTTTTTCTCCAAATCAAAAAGTTCTCCATTATCCCTGACTTTGGAAATAGCTTTTAAAATCTGATTCTTAATGTCGTTTATTTTTTGTTCCATAATATTGTCATTCCCGCGAAAGCGGGAATCTAACCTAATATTCCAGTCTCTTTACTGGATTCCCGTTTACACGGGAATGACAACTTACTACTTTTATTTTATATTTTAAGCCCAAAAAAGTCAAAACGGGCAGCAACATTGTTGCCACCCGCTCCCATTTTTTTAGTTCGGGGTACTTTTTGAAAAAGCTGTTGGAGAATTTAGAAAAACATCTTGCGGAAGCATAAAATTGCTCTGCCTGCCGCTTGGTTTGAGAAGTTTCTGATATTCTCGAATCCTTTCACAACTTGACATACACTTGCTTTTCTCTTCCCACTCCATTGGACACCCGACGCAGGGAGACCTCATGATGAATAGCTCCTTTCAGCTTTAAAAATTCCAGTCAGACATCTTTTGCCAGTAAAACGAAACCTGTGTTTTTCGGGTAAGTTACATGGTAACTCACCCTGGCCTTGCAACCGCAGTGTTGTACATTTTTCTGAAAAATCTTTATCTCTTCGCAATTTTCAAGACAAAGCCCTTTGTCTTGAAATTCATTCTGACAATTTCTGCACGGCGACTTCATAATTCCTCCCTAAATAGTTAATCGCCAAAATAAAAATCGCCGCCAAAAAACCAATGAACGAGATTATCCTTGCCCAAAGAGGCAAGGGGAGATCCGTTGCCGAAACAGCTAAAAAAATCACTGCTAAAGCCTTCACACTCTGCCTCCCTTTTTAAAAAAGAGCTTTTATATATTTATAACCCCAGCCTTTGTTTTGCTTGATTATACTGTTCCTCGGTTATTTGTCTAGACGCGCGCATTGCATCCATAGCTTTCAGCATTTTATCCTTGTTTTCCGGCTTGAAAGCGTCCTGCATCATTTTTTCCCGCTCCTGAGAACTCATTTTTTCAAGCTTTTTCATGGCGATTCGCTGGAGCATACCCATTTTTTGGGGATCAGTATCGCCAGGTTTATTTTTTTTGAATGGATTCCACATAGATCATGTAGCATGAAACATATAACATGTAACAAACTTGCTTTATGTTATATGTTTTATGATTTACTCTGCCAATTATAAATAGTCACCAAAAGCGCTGATGCAATAAATATCGAAGAATACGTCCCAAACGTCACCCCGACAAGCAGCGCCAGTGAAAAATCTTTTATCGATTCTCCGCCAAAAATATGGATCGCTAGCAACGTGATTATCACAGTCAGCGAAGTGTTGATTGAACGCACCAGTGTTTCATTGAGGCTCCGGTTCACAATATCCGGAAATTTTTCCTTGAGAGAACTTCTTATCAGATTTTCGCGCGTTCTGTCATAAACCACAATAGTATCATGCACTGAAAAACCCAAAATTGTAAGAAGAGCGGCAATAAATGGAATTCCCACTTCTATACCATAAAAATGGCCCAAAAATGCAAATACCCCGACGGTTATAAGCACATCGTGAATAAGCGCGATGACCGCCCCAGCTCCATATTTCCAAGATTCCACCGGACGAGAAACTTTCCGGAAAGCAAAGGCGATATAAGCCATAATTCCGACTACCGCCCAAAAAATAGCCATGAGGGACTTGCTTTTCAACTCTTTGGAAACCGACGAATTAATGAAATCAACCCTCTGCTGCACCACTGTCGGATACTTTTCTTCCAATATTTTCATTACGCTCTGATTGGTTGCATCATCTTCAGACACATATCTTAAAAGCATTGCGTCATTCCCGGAAGGCTGGATAATAAGGCTGCTTAAACCCAATTCTTTGAGATTTTCTTCAATTTCCTGGTTGGCTGGAACGCCCTGTTCAAATTTAACTTCCATAAGCGTTCCACCGGTAAAATCAATTCCAAATTTCAAGCCCCAAACAAGCAGACTTGCGATGCTGACAATTGTAATAATTATAGAAAAAGCATAGGCGTATTTGGTTTTGGAAATAATGTTAAACATTAAAATTTTTAATTTTGTAATTTTTAATTTTTAAATAATTTCTAATTCTTGAATTTTTAAAACATTAAAAATTTTAATTTATTTACAAAATTATAAAATTAAAAATTATAAAATTTTATCTTTTTTATTTATTCCTACCATCCACATTTTATCTTCCAGCCAGTCGCCTATTATAAACCTCAAAATAGTTCTGGTTATGACGACAGCCGTGAACATGGAAACCAAAACTCCGATCAAAAGCGTTACGGCAAAACCTTTGACAAATCCCGTTCCTAATTCCATGAGAATAAGGCAAGTAATAATTGAGGAAACATTTCCGTCTCTAATGGAAGTCCAGGCACGCCGAAAACCCTCTTCAATAGCGCTAACTGCTCCGCGCCCCCTCCTGATTTCCTCTTTGGTACGCTCAAAAATCAATATATTTGCATCTACTGCCATTCCAATGGAAAGAATGAATCCGGCAATTCCGGGAAGAGTCAGCGTAATTGACCAGGGAGTAAAACCGGAAATTTTAAAAACAGAAACCATGAGTCCGGTATAAATCAAAAGCGCGAAAGACGCGATTAGTCCCAAAAGTCTATAATATAAAAGCATAAAAATGACCACCAAAATCAATCCGATCATTCCTGCTTTAAGGCTTTTTTCAAGTGACACTTGGCCCAAAGATGCTTCTACACTTTGCTGGGAAACCAATGAAATTGGAACGGGAAGAGCGCCTTCATTGAGTCTTTTTACCAATTTATTGGCTTCTTCAACGGTAAAATTTCCGGTGATCACCGCCTCTCCGTTGGTAATTTCGCTTTGCACTGTCGGAGCGCTGATTATTTCGCTGTCAAGATAAATCGCAACTCTCTTTTCCAAATTTCTTTTGGTGATTTCCGCAAACAATTTGGTTCCCTCATCATCAAATTTTAAAGATACTTGCGGTTCGGAAAGCCCCTGGTTTTGAAATGTCACGCTGGCGCTTTTCAAATTTTTTCCGGAAAGCCCAGTTGAAACAAAAGTCGGCTCTGCTTGCGGCTGTTGCTTCTTCATGATCAAAATGTGGGCACCGTGCACTTCAATACCGCCTTCTTCCACGCTGCCCTGCATTTCAACTGGTAGCGCATCTTCACCGGTTGAAGCCGAAGCTTGCCTCTGTTCAATTTTCTTAATAATATGCCATCCATATTGAGATTCTACAAGCTCCGGATATATTTCTCCGTCTTTCAGGTTTTCATCGAATAATACTTTTTCGAATTCCGGAACAAACATTCCTTTTTTCGCAAACCCCAAATCGCCTCCGTTATCTTTTGATCCTGGATCCTCGCTGTTGTCTTTGGCAAGAATCGCAAAATCTTCTCCGGCCAATGCTTTTTTCAGCAGATCATCTGATTTTTGCTTGCCCTCCTCGTTAGATTTATCCAAAACATCCTGCGGAATTTGTTCCGGCTGTTCTCCTTCCCCTTCTTCCTTGAATTCCAAAAAAGGAGTTTCCTGAATTAGATTTTTGGCTTGATTAATATCTTTTACTCCGGCCAGCTCCACAATAAGGCGTTGTTCCGATCCTGATCTGGTCGTATAGATGACTGGCTCCGCTACTCCGAATGCATTCACTCTCCGCTCAATCACGTCTTGAACGGCCTGCATCGCGTCTGCAACCTGTGCGCTGCCGATTTTGCTTGTATCTGCCCTATATTCCATATGAATCCCGCCCTGGAGATCCAGACCAAGATTGATTTTTAGCTTGTTTATGGCATTATACACCGGCGGAATTTTAGAAGTCGCCTGCGGATACGAAATCAGCCCTGCAACAAGAGCTAGTAAAATAACAAGCGCGAATTTTGTCTGAAGTTTTTGCTTATGGGTCATGACCTATTTTTGTCATTCCCGCGAAAGCGGGAATCTAGTGTTGTAATTTGGCTTGTTTACTGGATTCCGGGTCAAGCCCGGAATGACAAAGCAGAATTAATTTTAAATAAGTTTTATATTTGCTATTTTACATTAATTGAATAATTTTTTCAAAACCTGATCAAATTACTTATACTTATTGCAATACGGCTTGTTTTAATTTTTTAATCTCATCTTCTTTTTCATAAATCTTGCCCTTGCTAAGCTTATACAATAAAGGAATTACGCCACATTTCCTGCATTCGCCCCAATTGCATTTACCATTGCTCTTTTTGTATAACCCTCTGCACATTGCTATTTCTTTTTCAAATGTTTCTTGGTTCATATTATTTCCCGCAACACTTTTTATCCTTCTTCTAGTATAGCAAATGCCACGGGAGCTTAGAGGCTGGGGAAGTTTGCCCATGCGATTAATCCCGACTGCTCGTCTGCGAGGATGCGCGATAATCATCTGGTGTTTGTTTATCGTGCTTTCTTCCTCGTAGACGAGTAGGCGAATTTATCTTTTCAATGTTCCTACGGACATTTTACTTGTTTGTCAGTTTCTTGTCAACTTTTTTGGAAGTGGATAACTTTTCACGATCCCTTACTGCTTCCCATACCCAAGTATGGCTTCTCTTGAAGCCATAGAGTTCCTTGAGCATTTTGGCAGCGGTGCGCGTATCAAAACCCTGTTTGTAGAGGCGCACCGCTTTTTCCTTCATCTCATTTATTTGCTTTTGTTTGAATACCGATAGAGGCATATGTGTGTTGTTATTAGCTACCTGTATCATACTCCCCTGTCAACTTTTGTCAACTTGCGTAGTGTGGATAAGGCACCTTACCCTTGAATTGCTGGGCGAAATAGTTGACCTGCTGTTCGAGATTTTCGGCTGTGACGGATCCGTTGTCTTTGTTCTGATTCTGGACGAAGGCCATGAATCCCTGGAGCGCTTTGCCGAATCCCGGGTCGGCTTGTTTCTCGGCGAACCTATCTTTATTGTCCCCGAGGAACAGGCGCGCCCGCTCTTCCAGTTCCTTGCCGCGCATCATCGTGTAGATGGTCGTGCTTTGCACCGAAGAGTGCCCAAGAATATTCATCACGTCTGATGTCGATCCCCCGCTTTTGATGATATGATGGCCGCGATGATGCCGGAAGCTGTGAGCATTCATATAGGGCATTTCGGCTTTATTGCAATATCGCCTCAGCATCTCGCCCAGTCCTTTGATGGAAAATCTTTGTCCGTATTTCGAACTGGTAGCCGATACGAAGAGCGCCTCCGGTTCGTCGAACTTCACCTGCTTCTCCAAATGCTTTCTTTTTTCAATCCAGCGCAGCAGGTAATCGTTGGTGCTTTTGGTCCAGAATATTTCCCGGAAAGGCCGGCGGGACTTGGCTTTTTCCGTCCGGATGATCGTTCTCATTTCAGTGAGATCTAAATCGTTCACATCGATTGAGCATATTTCTCCATTACGCGCCCCAGTATCCCACAGCATACCGATAATCGCCAGGTTTCTGATATGGCGCGGATCATTGGAATCTTTCGGAATAACTGCAATAAGTTGGTCGAACTGTTCGTCGCTTGCCACGCGCGGAAGTTTCATTACTTTGTCCGGAATCGGGATCAGCTCCTCGTCGATTACTTTGTACCCCTGCAGGCGGTAAAATTCGAAGAACTTGCGTAGCGCCATGCATTTTCCGACGAAGCTGTTTCTGTCCCAGCCGAGATCCGCCATGCCGTTCAGATATTCCATGACGTCGCTCAATGTGATATTTTCGATTTCCGGATTGCGCAGGAACAGGCAGAAGTTTCGGAGTTCGCGGTCGTATCCGCGCACCGTATTTATTTTGACTTTGAATTGTCTCCAGTTGGAGAATTGATAGATAGCGTCTTTTGTTAGCATATAACACGAAAACTCACCGGGATGCGAGCTGCGATGGATTCGGTTCGTTCTCGTCCGTAGTCCTAAATCGGCAGTCAAAACGCGGAGCGCTTTCAGTGCATATTTCCTTACGATCGCGTCAATCTTCTTTTGACTTTTTTCGAGTATCGAATCCATCGCGTCACACCCTCAGATCCAAGATCATTGGCTCCCTTTCGGGAAGCAATGAGGTGAGTGTTTTTTTAAATTAATGTGTTTGACGAAAGACTTTTCGACAGTGTCTTCCGCTATGCCAAGCGAAACATTACCCCTCCGCGCCAAAGAAGTCAAACGCAATTGGTATAGCGTTTTTAGTTTATAAAAAGCGTTGTATATTTTCGGTAAAAATTCGCCGAAAGAGGCTTGAAGGCGGGGAAAGAAAAAGGATATTTAGTATCAAGTCGAAATAAATTATTCATAATCAAATCAAGAGATTAAAGTTATCCCCAGTGATAATCACGCAAAAAAAGCCCAACTAAAGCTGGGCTAATTCGAGTGTTTATCCGTGATTATTTTCCTCCGAATGGTTGCCCGGAGTCTCCCTTGTTGGAAAAGTAAAAGGAGAATGCCATACCGGCGAGAAGCAAAAATTGATCGCCTGAAATTTTTCCGATGAAAAGAGCGCCGACTGTGGCAAGCGCCATCAGAATAAATACGATCTTGCTCGCGGACTTTAAAACTTCCATATTCATTTTAGTGTTTGTTTTATAATTGCCAATCCTTCTTCGATTTTTTTAATCCCCTCTTCGACCACAGAGGAAATTGTTGATTGCTGGTTTGAAGTTTGACCGTTGGCCAAAGCAACCAGTTCATTGATAATTTTCTTATCATGCGACGGACAATTCGGTTTTTTCGAATAAATTTCGTAATGACCGATGATGTGATTGCGATCGATCGGAATCTGCCAGCGCTGGCAAATCTCACGTATCAATAATGCGCTTGCCTGTTTCATCGCGTCAGTCCATTTGTCCTCCGGCTTGCCTTCATGTTCGATTCCGATCGTATAGAGATTCGGATTGACATTCGTTTTAATAAGTTTCGAGCTTGGCGCATCCACTCTTCCCGCATGCCAAGCGGCGTCTTCTTCTTTCACATATTGGTGAATTTCTCCGCTCTTTCCGATGCCGTAGTGTGCGCTTACCTGCGAAGCGGGATTGGCAAACCACGCATCGGTGCCGAACAAAGTGCCGTCCATGATATGGATAACGACTAGTTCCGGTTTGTAACCCTTCCGTCCGGTCCAGAAATTCGGAGAGCCTTTCCAGATTTTTTGAATAGTGTTCATTTTTGTTATTTTTTAATTGTTATCAATAAATTAAGGATGGCCGCAATCAGCCCGCCGATCGAAGCGGTGGCGACAATCCAGAAAAATCTTTTAAGCCAATCGACGTCCGTGCCTACTTGGGTGAGTTTCGCGCTGATATGCGGAAGATGATTGTCCTTGATTTCACAGACATGCTTTTCAAGACAATCAAGTCTTTTATCTTGCATCTGATTTTGATAATTTTGTTTTTCCATAAATTTTATCGGGATGTTTGTCTCATCTGTTTCAAGTCCGTTTGCTGCAATCCCTGGCCGGGAAACATCCGGCCCATTGTTGCCGGCGGATTATTTGTTCCTTTAACGTCTTCGTTTTCCAAAAGTTTGTCATATGCCGATTTTTGAAGTCTGGAGATGTCTTGTATCTGGAAAGTTACCGACGATTGGAGTTTCTGCGCTTCTTGCGGATCGTCTTGGGCGAGATAGGGCAAAATATCCGGCAACAGTTTTTCCGCTTGGGCGTTCCAGTTGTCGATTATGTTCATGGCCGTTTGGCTATCATTGGCTTCCAGGGCCCGCTTAGCCTGCTCTCTCGCCGTGTTATAACCGACTACCGTTTCATCTCTCAAATTCCACGCCTGATTCCGTTTCTCTCCACCGGCGGATCGATAGAATCTTTGCGCCGTAGTTTCCAAAATTTTGGCCGGGTCGATCGCTTCCCGTCCGAACCCTCCGAATAAACCGTTGATGCCGTAGGCCAGTTTCATTGGAGAAACGCCGAGCGCTCGCCCCACAACTACTGCCGCATACGGTGTTTTATCGTCGTACTGTTCCGTCGGCGCCACCTGTTCAAGACGCCGCGGCACTATTTGCCTGCCGGTAAAAAATGATTTATTGGTAGACAGTTCGGCCGGCGTACGCAGGATCGGAGGCAATGCTCCAGAGAGAAACTGCGAAGTTGACAGTTCTCCGTCGCGAGTAAACGGAATAGGCGCCAGCTGGCTCATCCATTCGAGAGCCAGTTTGGCAAAATTGCTCGGTTCGCCTTTTCGAACATACTCGAGAGTATATTCGAGCGGATTGTAAAAAATCTGCCCGACGTCGCCTTTTGGAATAAGCACCATCTTCGGTATACGATTGCCTTCCTGATCCTTGTCTTCGCCGACAATAATCGGGAAATAAGTGTCTTTGATCCAACTCGGTACGTCTTCGTATAAATCCGGATAATTCAATGAGTTCCAGAAATAAGTTGTTATTCCCGGCGTGACAATCAACGCCGCGGCCTTAGCGGAGGATTTGACCGGACTTTCCTTGAAAACGCAGGCAGTATTTAGAAGCGCCTGCCAGCGGGCGTTTACGAACGGCACCCACATATTGATAATCCGCATTTCCTGACCGGATTTGGCGAAATCGATGGTAGAATTCCGGGCCTCATAGGCCGCTTCCAACGTCGAAGCTCCTTTTTTAAGAGACCGTGTGTAAACACCGAGGCGGGGCGCCAACTCTATGGCTTCTGCAAAATTGCTTATAAGATTGAACGGATTTATGACGGCTTTGGTTCTTTTCCACCAGTTCGGTTCGAATAATTGCTTTTTCACACCGCTTATTTCTCTGGCTCCCTGAATGAAACCTCCGAATCCTCCGCCGTTTCGGGCAAATTCATCGATCAGTTTCGAGTCCCAGCCGAAAGCTCCTTTCAAACCTTCGGCAAATCCCTTGACCCAATCAGCCGCATTGAAGCCGTATTTCGAGGTCATGATGGTCATCTGCGCGTCGCGCACGGCATTGGAAAGCGAAAAAGGAATATATAGCGTGGTCGCTCCCTTCCGGAAAGCGGCGGAAGTAAATTTCACAAAATTGCCCAATATCCCCGCCTCCACTTCATTCATCTGATGCATCGCCCAGGAAAGCTCTTCCGGTACGATCCATTTGGTATTTTTTCCATCGGCAAATACGCTGATCGATCCCCAGCCTTTCGGAGCGCGTTCGCTTTTTTCCAGCGGCTTTATGAATTCTTTGGCTTCCGGCATCACTTCCCTGATGTTTATCAATTTCTGAGCGACTTCGTTTCTCTTGATGAGATTGACTGCGTTGGACAATTTATCAATTATAGATTCGAACGGATCGCGGATTATTTTTTCCGTTCCTTCCAATTCATGGATTATCCCCTGCTTGCTGACGGAAAATATTTCCATGCCCTTCGGCATCCTGTCCAGAGCCGCCTGGTCAGGCAGTTCATCGATCACATGAAACGGCATCCAGTGTCTGTTTTTCTCAATAACCGAATCATAGACTCCCTGGGAAATAATTCCTGTTTCCGTAGCGGGCTTAAGAATGGTTTCATCCGCCCATTTTTGAATCGCCTGTTCGGCCGATTCGAATTTGCTGAAAATTTCCGGACCGACTTTCGCTTTGAGTTCTTCCATTGCAAGTCTCGCCGTATCGGATGATACACCGGCGGGATTTTCAAATCCCCGATCCGCTCGTTCCAGGGCGCGACGGGATAAAACAAAACGGGTAAAATCCGCCCGCTCTTTACTGAGAGGCGACAGGACTTTTTGGAGATCGCCGAGATATGATTCGATGGTTCCCATCCGGCCGGCATACATGCGCGCACCGATATAAGCGCTGGAATTGATATCTATCGGTTTCCCGGCCATATCGCTTACCATTTCTTCGAAACGCTTGATCGGCGCAAAGCGATCGCTGAATGCTTCGGTGAATTTCTTAGGCGCGTTTTTTATCCATTCGATGAGACTCTTCGGCTGGCTGGTTTTTCCGGTCATACCGTCTATGGACTCGAGCGCGCTTCCTTTCGGAACATCAGAAACATTGGCTAACGGATTTTCATCCGATATCCTTGGCGGCGTCGACGGAGGATCGATTTTATCCGTTCTGGATTTCAATGGAGCGATTTTTTTTCCTTCTTTTATCACCGGATTGCCTTTTTCATTGATTACTTCCAAAGCCCTTTCCGCATTCGAAGTCATATTACGAGGCACACCTTTCTCCACGCCTCTGGCAATCTGGGCATCAAACTTTGCTATCGCGTCGGTTGAGACGGCTTCTGAGTGACTCTGCCGCACAGACTTTATGTCTCTGGTGCCTTTTGTCACCGACATTACGTGGCTTTTCTGGATCGGTTGAATGTCTCCATTCGCATCGCGGATAAGTGGTTTATTACTTTTGACTTCGACAATGTCCCAGTCCTCTGCCAGGTTCCGTACCACGCCAGTCTTGCCTGGCTTGCCGCCCCCTTTCGCCGTAGCGTACATTTCTGCTGCAAGCGGGTCATCGAAAACATGAACACTTTCGGTATTGAATCCTTCTTTAAGGATTTTTTCTGCGGAACTTTTTGGCGTAGCATGGAAGTATGTAAAATCTCCAAGCTTAATGCCTGCCTTTTGCACTGCCTTTTCTCCACCTTCTTCCAGTGCTTTCTTTGCAAATTTTGCTCCGCCTGCCTTGAAAATCGCTTTAGCCACGTCATCGCCATATCTTTTGATCAACTGTTCTCCGACTTCCTCCGCCATTTTCTTTTTGGGAACACCGGGAATGATATCCATCGCGGTCATAGCGAAGCCGAGCGGAAGACCGTACTTTTTTGCAGTACCTTCGCTCCCGCCAAATGATTGAATCATTTCTTCACCGGTGCCGCGGATGTTTTGAATCGGCTTATCTCCGAAAAGAAATTTCTCAAATTTCGGCGCAACGCCTTTTCCGGGAATGAATTCTTTCCCCCCTTCGGCGGAAAGCGTGGCTGAAGCCGCCGCCCTAGGAGCGGCACGAAGAATGTCTTTGCCGAAATTCAATATCGATATTCCGACTTTTCCCGTCGCTCCCGGCAGTTCGCGGACAAAGTCCCGCGCCCGAACTTCGTCCGGTACGGGCGCGAAAAAATCGCCGATTGTCTTTTTTGTTTTTTCAGTCGCCTTCCTGAATGGCGACGTTATTGTGTTCCAAAAATTATCCATATTTGTTTTTTAAACTCCTATGCGGAAAAGTCTCCCCAAGAACCCACCGACTCCCGGAGCGGTCTTAATGCGCCATTCGTCATCGATAATTTCCGTCGGAGATTTTTTCGAATCACTGAAACCGATATTTCCGTAAGTTTGTTTTAGTTGCTCCGGACTGTAACCTTCTTTCCAGGCGTTTCTGATTTCACGTCGGAAAGTACTCTCGGCGGTCACTTCTTTTTGAGCGTTTGAAGATGAATCCGTTTGAGGGGATTGTTTTTTGATATAGTCCATTTCCGATTCCAGTTGCACGGCCAATTCTCCGGTGTATCCGAGTCTGGTCGGATCGAAAATGCCCTGATTGATGAGTCTCTGGGCGGTGGCGCGGAGAGTCGGATCGGGTTCCAATCCCTGATCGATGCGCGAAGCCGTGTTGCTGCCGCTATTTTTTGACCGCTGATTGGCATCCTGCAGCTTCAACATAAATTCCATCTCCCAACGCTGTTCATCATCCTGACGCGCCAGTTCCGATTTGATCAGATCCTGATAATCGCTCATTTGTTTCGTAAGATTGGCCAGACTGTATTTCAGCTCGTCCACCTCGCGTTCTTTTTCCGCCGTTTCCGAGGCGACTTTTTTTGTAACTTCATCAAGAGTGCTGTTGTAGCTTCCTGCCAGACTGTTTCTCTCGTCGACATAATTGTTTATTTTCGAATTGGCCAGCCTTTCGATTTCCGACGATTCGCCGGTGATTGTGGCCGCGGAGTAATACGGGTTTTGCCGGGTCTTGCTGATCGATTCGTCGCGCGTCCCCTTTTCGCCTGAAATTTTGGAATCGATATCGGTAATTTTCGCTTTGATATCCCCCAGTCCTCTTTTTTCATATTCCTCGTCATAGCGATCGGTATAATAATTTTTAAGCTTGCCTTGCGCTTTATCGAGTTTTTTTTCGACCTTATTGATTTGATTTTGCAAAGCCGAAAAGTTATATCCGCCCGAAGAGCCGGCAGTATTGGATGAAGGCTTCGATTGTCCGCTGATATTTCTCCCTAATTGTTCCATCTGACTGCGGAATTCATTCCAATCGATATTTGTTGCGCTGTTGTCTGCCATATGTTTAGGATTAAGTGTTCGTTTTTTTGTTTTCCGTTATCTTTCCGGTCTTCAAATCGAAGCTGTATTCTTTGACCGGATCAAGACCGTACTTGTGAAACCGGCTCATAATAAAAGTCTGTTTTTGCGTTTCCAGAGCCTGTGCGGTCAGCGTATACTGATGGATCATTTCCTGTCTCTTCCTGATTTCTTCAAGATCCGTTTTATCCAGTTTTTTCTTGAACATAAAGTTAAAAGTTATTTTTATTATTAATTGTTCAACCGATTTTAAATGTCGTCGTACCAAGCTACTCCGTGCCAACTGTAGCCGTTGTAAATCATCAGTCTGCCGCCGGATCCCATGCCGTCGGGATCACGCTCCCAGTACATCTGGCCTTCCACCGGATCATCCGGCTGGCTGTTCCCGATGCGAAGCGACGTAAGAATATCGACAAAACCTCCGCCGACCGCATTGTTTCCGTAAAGCCGCATAATATCGTTTCCGCTGTAAGCTTTAAAGAAAATTCTGTCATTGGCTGTCGTATCTATGCAAAGCGGACGGTTTCCCGAAGTATCGACCCATATTCTGGCGTATCCATTCCCTCCGTCGTCAAGCATCAGCCCGTGTCCCGGACCGGCCTGAAGCCCGTAGGCGGAAACACCGTTGACCTGGCGCAGATAGCCGATTCGTATTCCGCCGTACGGAGTAGCCAGATATCCGGTCGAAGTCAGATTGATTGTTCCGGCCGTAATCTTGTCAGCGCAGACATTGGCGATTTTGGCATTGTCGATGGCGAGGTTTGCGATTTTGGCGTTGGTCACAGCCAGATCCTGAATCTTGGCCGCGCTCACCGCCAAATTTTCAATATTGGCGTTTTGCACCTCGGCGAGACCAATTTTAGCCGAAGTGATCTGAGCGTCTCCTATTTTGGCATTGATAATCGCGCCGTCGATGATTTTAGCCGAAGTGATAATGGCATTTCCGAGATGCGCATTTTGAATCACTCCGGTACCGATATGTGCCCCGATGATTATCGCCGTATCGATTTGGGCCGACAAAGTCACGACCGCTTCCGATTGAATGAGTTTCGATGCATTGACCGCTCCGTTTCTTATTTTGGCCGTGGCTACCGCCGCATCGGCTAATTTCTGTTCTGTGACCGCCAAGGCCTCAAGATGCTGACTGAGCACGGCGCTGTCGATTATTTTATCGGAATCGACAGAATCATCGGCCAAAGCGATTGTTCCGACCGCTCCGGCTTTTATCTGAAGCGAATCGATCGAAGACGGAGCCAGCAGGGAAGAATTCTCCCCGTCATGCGTATGCGACGGGATTTCCGGAAAAGGCTGATCTTCCACTTTCTGATTGCCGAATATTTTTTGTAAAAAATCACCCATGGTTTTATAAAATTCCGATCGGCTCGAAATAAGTGCTGGCCACGATTATTTCCGGCGTATCGTTTCCCGAAGGATGCAGGTCGAAAGCCAGTTCGAATGTCTCGCCCTTGCCCTTTTCTTCATCTTCTTCGTCTCCGGTTTCGATGGTGAAAACCGTTTTGGTTTTTCCTTCTTTGTCGAAACTGTCCGCGCCGTCTTCCAGATACGCCTGTTTCCAATCGCCCTGCTCATTGATGCGATAGTACGCTTTTATCCAGCACTGGGCCGGCAGAGGTCTTGTCAAAAGTTTTATGTGCCGGAATCCCTTTTGCAATTCCGGCTCGCCGGCGTCAAAAACCAGTCCTTCGTATCTGGCATCTTTTTTGTTATCGGCATCAATCGTATCCACTCCGCATGTCGAACCGTCTTTCCAGGACAGAAAAACCTGATCTCCGTATACCGTCACCGCCCCTATTTCCACATCGATTATTTTTCCGTGCGATGGAATATATTCAAGATTCAATGAATACGGTTCGTTCTTGCTTAATCGCCCATAGGAATATAGCCCGCATTTATCCGAACCTGTCACCCCGAAAAGAGCAATGCCCCTCTGATTGGCCACAGCTCCGGGATTCACCCATCCGCCTCCGGGAAACGCTTTGAATCGCATAATGTTTACCGTGTCCCAATAGTAGAGTCCGCCGCTGATACCCGCCTGCGCGATGATAAAGTCGGTCTGAATCATGGCATTGATTCCTTTTTCGGCAATCATGCGCCGGAGTATCCATGATGGTTGCTGTTTGTCCCACGTCCAGAGCCAGCCTTCTTCGATTTTGTCTCCCTTGGTCGAACCGATAATGGCGATCTGATCCTGAGGCAAAATCGTTTTTGTCCGGTTGCCGGCGATGACATCAAGCGCCTGATTGTTGAAATTTCCTTCGTAGTCGACCAGCGCGATATATCTGCCGTCGCAAATCTGGAGAACTCCAATAGCCATGGTCATGGTGTGCCAAGCCGGATCACCGTTGAGATTCCCGACCATTTGCACGTCGGTACTCCAATTTCCCGAAAGCGGAATGCGTTTGAGTTTCGTCTCGGTCGCCCAATAAAGATACGGCACGTAACTGCCCGAACCGTTGTTATTCGTGTATTCGTATGCTCCGCTTATTCGTCCGTCGGGATCGGTATAGACCAGAACCCAAGCAGAGACGAGAGAATCCTTGCGATAAATTTTTCCCGTGTTTCCAAAACCGTATAACTTTCCGTTGGAAGCCGGAACGAAAAATAAAATGAGATCGGTAACGATATCTCCCGAATCTTTCTTGAGCGCCTGATTGCATTTCATGGTATCGACACCGCCTCTGATATCCAGTCCGTAACCGAACCGGAACGCTCCAGCCACGCCTTTATAGGCATCATCGGCAATGCCGCCCCGAAAACCTTTTATTCTGTAAGCGTTGAGTCCCATGGTTTATTGATTAAAGTCATCCGGATTGCAGCTGCGATACAAAAAGCGGGAACTGGTCGCCTGTCCGACGTATCCGGCCTCGCCGATTTCCTCGTCCTGCCGATCTTTTATCTGCTGCAAAATGGCAGTCGCTTCCATGATTTGCTTGTCGGCCTCACTGCTCCGGTTCGGTTCTTTTTTGAGACAGATGCCGAGCGCGAATTTGACGATCGCTTCGTCCATCTCTTCCGGTGTAACCGGTTCGTCGGTATCATTGACAAGCGGTATAAGCCGCCTTCGGTAATAGACATCGATCATTTTTCCGTCCTCCTCAGGCGCCGGTTTTATAAGGTACTGATCGCCCAGAAGGCAAAATACCCGTTCCCATAAATGATTGCCGCTTTGATAATTCTCAATGCTCGTTTTCACGTGCTCTTTTCCGTCGACTTTCAGGAAAAGCATTCCGCCCGGCTTATAATCGAAAGGCAGGAAATACGCTTCGACATCTTTTTCGGTCAGTTGCGTAGAATGATGGTTGAGAAAATTCCAGCGGGCGAACATGCAGACGCGAACGATTGATTTATTGATCCATCTTTTCTTGTCCGTCTCACTCCAAAATCCGGTCGTCTTAGCCGCCGACATGCGGGCGTTGAGATCCTGTAAAAATTCTTGTAACTGCATAAAATTAAGGTATAAGTTGTCCGGTGGTCCGGTAGCGTTTGACGTATTCCAGTAGATTGTCGCCCGGGCAGTTGGTCGCGTCCGGCACTTCCCGGTGTCCCAAGACTTTCTCTTTCGGAATGCCACGCTCAAGCCTTATTTTGTCGAGCAGTTCCTGAAGCGTGGCCAACTGTTCGGGACTGGGCTGTTCATTAGCGCCGGTCGGATGAAAATCTCCGCAGACCGCGATGCCGATCGATCGGTAATTCATCTTTTCCGTATCGGCATGCGCTCCGATTTTATTTTCCGGACGCCCAATGATATGTGCACCGAGCCCGTCCATCGCTCCGGCAATCCAGTGATGATAGGCGATATCTCCCCAACCGATGCCGATGTGATTGTTCCTGATAGTCGAGAATCTGGTCGAGTCTCTCGGAGTGGCCGTATGATGCACGATAATATATTCCGGACAGTTGGCTTTCTCGTATTTCGGAACGTCTTTCTTGCTGGAACGGAAAGTGCGAAGCGTATCCCAGACGACCACGAGTTTGGCCGCAAACTCTCCGTTGTTCTTCACGTAATCCCACGGCAATTTGTATTGCCCGCCCCAGGAAGAATAATTTTCCAGTACCAGTCCCAAATTGCTCGACGTTGTCCAGTCCTCGCGATCGACGATTTCCTGAATAATCTCTTTGAGATCCGGCGATTCATAAACGCTGTTGGCCGACCAGTGAATGCCGACAAATGTTCCGCTCACTGTTTCGCCGATTGTCCATTCGACTTGCGCTTTGGTTTTTATTCTCGTTGACGGCCGGTTGGAACCATTGACGGAAAATAACGCCGCATCATCTTCCGCGAAACCTTTTATCATGAGATTGGGAAAACGATTGTTTTGATCGGCCTCGGTCAGAAGAAGGTAAGCTCCGAGAATATTGGCACGGCGCGGAATATTCAATGCGCTGAATATGAAGCCGCCGTCATTTTCCGATATTCCGTCATGGCCGAGAGTGATAACATTTCCGGTCGGGCTGGATTGCCAGGAAGTTTTGTCTGTTTCCGTTCCGTCGCGATCGGTGCCGGCGATCGTTCCTATACTTACATTCATGGTTGTGTACCAGATTTCCAACTGCGCTCCGTAATCTTTTCCTTTGCTGAAGTCATAACATGTTTGGGCCTGATCGGTTGCCGATCCGTTATCTTCGATTGCGAGAGACAAGGAATTGCCGGCTTTCCATCCGGACTGCGCTACGATTTCTTCGATCAGAAGTTTGAGATTCGGCGTTTGCGTCCATTCGTGAACCTCCCATTTTTTAACGATATGCCACGGCACACTGTTCACCGTTTTCGTTCGCTGGCTCGGCCGGGAAGTCTGGGTGAACGGTTTGGTGTCGGTTTCCTTTATTCCTTTTACGATCAGTTTTACGTCAGGATCGGTTGAGTCGGTCACCGCCGGACGAATTTTGAGTCTCGCCAAGACGATTTTCGAATTTCTCGGAATGTCGATGTGCCGAAAACGGAAGGCACTCGAATAAAGCGAACCGCTCACATTTCCGAAAGTGATCACGTTGCTGAAATTTCCGATACCGCTCCAAGTCGCCGCGTCCTGCTCGCGCCCGTCATCGATCGTTTCCGCTACCGGAACAATAATTTTGGCAATATGGTTCATCGGCATATTTAGGCTTTGCGAAGAGCGATAAGCGGAACCGGCAAACTCCAGTCGGTCGGGTTGTCGATCGGAAAATTCACCGGCAGAACACCGTATGTTTGCACTACCGCGTAACCGAGATAAGGCGTGCCGGAAAGAGAATTGTCCAGACCGAGATATGTCGCCAATGCGTCGGCCGCCGGAATGGCGGCGACTGCCAGAGACGCCGTATCCTGTCCGAGAAACGCCAGCCAATAAAGCTTTCCGCCTTTCAGTGTCAAATCGATTGCCAGTTCTTTGAGACCCAGAGTATTGACGGCGACTTCGCCCGCGTCAAGTTTGAGCGCGCCAGGGTAAACGCTTCCGTCTCCCTTATCTTCATAGACGCCGAGACGGGCTCGCGGCGTAGTGCCGGTAGCCGCCGTGCTGACGCGGATGGCGATCCGATCGAACCTCGCCGTCTTGGGAACGAAAAACGGGAAAACGCGAAGAGAGTTGGCCGAAGCCAAAGATTGCACAGTAATAGCACCGCCCGTAAGAAACGGCCCGAAATATCTTCCGGTCTTTCTTATCCTCAAAAACGAAAAGTCGCCTTTTTGTGGAATGAATTTGGCCATTAGTCTATTGTTCGACGATTAATTCGACTTTGTCTCCGCTGATTTCGGCATCGGCATATACCTTATTGGCATTGCCGATGCGGAGCTTTACCGCTTCACCCGGTTCCAAGGTGAATTTTCCGGCCTGCGCCTGTTCGGCGGATTCGCCGATTTTAATCGCGCCTTGATTCGTCCGCTTGGCTTTTACTACCAGATCGCACGCTTCGCCGACCAAAATATCGGGAAGCTGCACCGCCGTGCCGGCCACTGCAACCGTCGCTTCGCTTACGACAAATTTTGATTTGCTTTCTACCGCCATAACTTTTTTGATTGATTGAAGGTAATTAATCGACCGTTAATTACCAACGAGTTAAAACTTCGGCTGTTTCTTTTTTGTTTTTTCTTTCGATGTTTGAACGTCTTCCGGCAAGCCCGATCCCTCTTCTTTTCCTTTGAGCGCCATCTCGCGCTGCCTCAATTCCTCTTCCTTGGCTTTCAACTCCGCCTCTCTTTCAGCGAGAGATTTAGAGACCAGAGCCGAAGTCACTTCCTTGGTCACTTCCTGATAATCGATGCCGGCGAACGGAGACTTGTCCAAAAATTCCTGCTCTTGCATGTCGGCGGTTTCGTAAATTCCGTTTTTAAATTCGATCGTTTTCCCCGGCCGGGTCACCGCTATCCCGTTGATCACTTCGGTGACGGTCGGAATCATCACGATGCTGTAGTGATGACCGTAGCGTGTCGCGTAGCGTTTGGATTTCACTTTCGGTTTCTCCGGCGTTGATGTTTTATTTTTTGCCATACAAATTGATTGTGAATTTTTTATATTTCCGCGGGTCGACCTTTATATCCCGCGGAAACCCTCAAGGGCTTTCCATTTGGTCAGGCGGGTTTGGAAAGCCGGCCCGTCCGACCAAAACTTGAAGGATTATCTAAGGAACTAGGTGAATTTCACCACGGCATGGCGTTCCGGTTGTTCCATCTGAAGACCGCACTCGGTCAAATATTCATTCACCGTGGAATCTTCGCCCGGCGTCTGTCTGTTGGTAAGCAGTTTCGTATCGCGATTGGTCAAATACCTGTATGTCAAAGCTTCCATATCGAGACCTACCGCGCTCTTGCCGTACAAATCTCCCGTCAGCAAATCATGCTTCAAAATATTGAGTGTTCCGTGCGGAGACTGATATTTCACGATGGCCAAACCGAACGTCTTGTCGCTTTGCAAAACCTGAAGCTTGTCGTGCGCAAACCCGCTGATCTTGTCCAAAACGTATACGGACG
>ERZ795055.473-NODE-473-length-38329-cov-8.637352_pt1 | contig 38329 bp, 33 predicted proteins | sample MGYA00375139_ERZ795055 | MGnify/ENA primary metagenome ERZ795055 (study PRJEB30184, sample SAMN05720283) | anaerobic digester metagenome | isolation source: active sludge of municipal wastewater-treating anaerobic digesters | place: USA | collected 2015-01-23 ... | reverse complement strand
AGGGGGTGGGCTTGCTCATATTCGTGATTATTTTGGGAAATCATTTCGGGATAGGACACTGCCGGTGATTCGCGCGGCCTCTCTGGTGCCCCGGTTGCGATGACGCAGGTCACTTTTTGGTAATTGGCTGAATTATCGAGGGAAGGTAACTGCGAAGTACCATGATATTCCCGGGCCATATTGTGGGCATGCAAGATGCAAGGGGACGATCATATCAAAGAAACGAGGGTCTCTCAAGGGCAAAAAGAGAAATAGTCTCTTCCTGCCTTCACTCTTCCTCCCGGCCGCACAGGAATTCATAGGTTATGGCGTTGAGCATTCCTGAAACTCTATGGCCGGGGAATCGGATCACACCAGGGGTAAAAACCAGGATCGGCATGGATGAGTGGGGAGATGTGGTAAAGACCTACAAGATACCGGTCACAACGGCGCTGGTCGGATCTCAACCCATGCAGGATGAATGGGGGATATTCAATTCAGATTGCATCCTTCATTTGTTCAGATGGAAGGTCTTAACGTTGAAGAACCCTGCTGCATCGTCGTTTTCAATATTTAAATGATTGTCCAATCAATCATACATATTTATGATACATAGCAATCATAAATATCAACTGTCATACAAAATTATCAGAACAGGAGTCAGGTTCAGACACTATCATGATGCAGGATTACCAGCAGGAACTTATTGCCATCAAGGACCTTCTCAAGAAAAATCCCAACGGTATGAGCGTAACCGATATTTCAAAAGCATTAAAAAAGAACAAGAATACGATCGGGCGGTATCTCGATATCCTGCTCATCTCCGGTCAGGTTGACATGCGGGCTTACGGCATGGCAAAAGTTTTCACCATCTCGCAACGTGTCCCGCTTTCGGCCATGCTCAGCTACTCAAACGAGCTGATCATGGTGCTGGATGATGAGTTAAGGATCCTCAATATCAATGACAATTTTTTAAAACTCCTCCAGTTCTCCCGCGAGAATGTCATGGGTAAAAATATTTCCTACCTGCAGTCACCGGAAGTGGATGTCCATGAACTTCTGGAAATGATTACTGCTGATATGGGTGAGCGGGAGACCACTGTCACGTTCCGTGTCAGAGAAAAGGGAGAGAGGTTCTTTCACGAAAAATGCATGCCCACAGTTTTTGAGGATGGGAGAAAAGGCATAACGCTGATTCTTGATGATGTCACCGACCACATCCTTGCCGAGAGAAAAATCCGGGAAAGCGAAGAAAGGTTCAGGATGATGGCCGACAACATCCAGGACGGCCTGATCATCCTGGAAAATGGTACCATAATTTATGCCAATAACCGGATCGCTGAAATGACAGGATATTCCCTTGAAGAATTGTGGGCTATGGCCCCCCTCACGATCATCATGCCGGAGTTCCGCGACAAGGCCGTGCAACAGTTCCAGGACCTTCAGGCAAATCCCGACAAACCCGGCGTTCTCCAGCTGTGGATCGTCCGGAAGGACGGGGAGCGGCGGTTTGCCTTCGCCCGTATCAGCGGTGTCCGGCACCACGAGACTAACCTGAATTTTATCATCTTCACCGATATCACGGATCTTAAAACCCAGGGAGCAAGATTAATCGAGAGCGAACAGCGTTTCAGGACAATGGCTGATAATATCCAGGACGGCCTCATTATCGTTGAAAATGATAAAGTGGTCTTCTCGAACCGCAGGATAAAGGAGATCTCCGGGTACTCCTTTGAGGAGATGGCCGACATAGGTCTGCATGGAACCCTGCTGACGGAGACCAAAAGGGTGGTAACTGATTCTGGTATTGTTCCGGTCACGGATATGAAAAAAATTGAAGAGATATTCAGAACGGTCCGGCCGGATTCCCCTGTACCGGGCGAATTCAGGATCTGGATCCGGCGGAAGGATGGCAAGCATCGCTATGTCCAGGGAAAGATCACCGCGGCAAAAAACGGGGATATTATCAGCAACTACCTCACCTTATCTGATATTACCGATTTTGCCGAGCGCGAAAAAAGCCTTCGCGAGCGCATTGAGGCCCTGGAGAAGTTGCTCCACTGACGTTTCCCGTTTTCAGCGGTTTACCGTTGCCCCTCTCATACAAGCTTCCCATTGCTGGTTTTCATTGTTCGTTTCCCTGGTTTTTATCTATAATCCATTTGTATAGCCAATAAGACAAATGTTTTAATAGTATTAGTTCAAATCTTGACTGCAACAATTCAGGAATACGTGAAAAACCGATGTACCTCTCTACATTCTTAGAACTCCGGAAAAATCCCGCTAACCGTAGTTACCCTTTCCGGAAGGAGCTGGGCCGCAGTATGCTGTGGCCGGCACTTCTCATTGGTATCGCAGTCCTGTTCATCGCGATTATACCGGCCAGTGCAGGAGAACAGTATATGTCCGGAAGTCCGGCACTTTCTGTATCCCTGTCAGGGATCAATGAGATCTCGCCGGGCAAAGAAGTTCAGCTTGGAATAGCGATTGAAAACTCCGGGACGAACCAGTTCAAGTTTGTAAAAACGAGTATTGTGAACCTGGACGACCAGCCCAACACAGCAAAGTTCCTCTCAGTCACGCTCGAGCCCGGGGATTCACCGTTCATCATTAAATCAGATCCCCAGATGCTGGGGGACCTGAAAGCCAGCGGCACGGCAAAAGCCCAGTTTACGGTCAGGATACCCTCCGACACACCCGCCGGGACCTATCTTCTCCCGGTGAAGGTGAATTATACCTACCTGTATTCCTCGGAACAGTATGGAACCGATACCGTCCAGTACTACTACAAAACAAAGGACGAGTCTTACCAGATAGCATTGAAGATTAAACCGGATGTGCGGGTCAGTGTCACCTCTCAGGACATCAGGTCGCTGAACGCCGGCACGGAAGGGTACATTACCCTTAATGTGAAAAATGCCGGGCATGAGAATGCGAAGAAAGCGGTGGTCATGATAACCCGCAATGACGGAAGCCCGGTCATCCCTACGGAAAGCAGTGCGTATATCGGGGACTTCCCCTCAGGCGGGACCGCCACCTGCATCTTCCGGGCATCCGTGAACAAGGATGCAGAGGCCCAGACCTACCCCCTCGATGTCTACGTGAAATATGAGAACCGTGATGGCGACATGGTTTCTTCCGACATGGAAACCATCGGCGTACCGGTTGGCGGCAAGATCGAATTTTTAATCGTCTCTGACCGGCAGACTATTGTGCCCGGCCAGAAGAAAGTTATCGTTGCCTATTTCAGGAATACCGGGGGGGCAACCGCGTATAAAGCCCAGGCCCGCGTCAGTATGGTTGATCCTTTTACCAGCAACGACGATTCGGCGTTTCTCGGCGATATAGCTCCTAATGAGACCAAAGAGGCGTCCTTCCTGGTTACTGCAGACAAGGCAGCGACCTTAAAACAATACGGTATCGATGCCGAGATTCGCTACCGGGATGCTCTTGATAATAGCATAATTTCGGATCCGATGAAACTGAACGTAGAGGTCACTCGGGACACAGGTTTCCTGGCCGGGCTTTTAGGAAACCCGGTTGCGCTCGTCATCATCGCAGGTGCAGTCATCGGGGCAGGATATCTTCTCTACCGCAGGCAGAAGTCCCTTTAAGGTGGTTTACCATGACCCCCCCCAGTTTTTTTGGTCGTACCAGTCCAGCACTTGCAGTATTCCTTCTGATAGTCTGCAGTTCAGTTGCAGTTGTACCTGTTTCGGCTGCGACACAATATCTCGGGGGAAGCCCGGCATTCACGGCAAGTGTGGTTGGGATGAACGAGTTTGTTCCTGGACAGGATGCAACCATCACCCTCCTTGTGAAGAACAATGGTCTCAATGCAATGAAACAGCTGGATAAGGGTACGATCGAGGCGGAGGATCTCCCGACAACCGCAAAATTTGTGACTATCGGGCTTTCTTCAAAAAATGATGCAATCCTGATCAGGACTGATCCGCAGATGTTCGGGGCGATACCGGCTGGCGGAACCGGCATCCCGGTACAGATTCAGCTGAAAATCTCCGCGAATGCAACAGACGGGGAATACCGGCTTCCCCTTCTGATTTCGTATACCTATCTCAGGGTAATTCCCCAACAACAGGCGGATGTGTATGAATACACCTATAACACGGCAAACGATACGGTTCCCGTCACCATACGGATCAAACCCGAAGTGAAGATCGAGGTCATTGAAGCGACAGCAGACCCGTTGAGTGCCGGAACCGAAGCCTACCTGGCCCTCAAAATCAGGAACCGGGGTCCTGAAAACGGGACCATGGCCTCGGTTAAGCTGGTCCGAAGCGGAAGCAGTGCTGTAATACCGACCGATGCCACGGTTTATGTCGGGGATTTCCCGAGCGGTGGCATTATTGAGTGCAGGTACAAGATCGCGGCATCAAATACTGCAATAAATCAGACTTACCCCGTGGATATTCTGATATCCTACACGAACCGGGAAGGAGTTGTTGTCACAACCCGGCCGGAGACTATCGGCGTCCCGGTGAACGCAAAGATACGGTTTACCCTGATATCCCCAGTTCCGTCCGTGGCAGCAGGATCAACGGGCACGATAGAGGTCCGGTACCGGAATGATGGGAGCTCGACCGCATTTGCAACCCAGTCGAAGATCAACCCTCACGGGGATGTTACCTTCAACGATAATATGGCATATCTCGGGGATATCCCCCCCGGGGAGTCTGCAACCGCCCGGTATGAGGTAGAGGCAGGCGGATCTGCGGATCCGAAGGATTACACCTTCGATTCCACACTCCGTTACCGTGATACCTTCGGAAACAGCCAGGAGTCGGACACGATTGGCGTAACCCTGCAGATTCTCCCGGCTCAGACAGGTTCCATTGCAGGAATTTCGATCCTCACCGTTGTTATCGGGATCATAATTGTGGTTATTGCCTCCGGCATCGGGCTGCTGGCATACCAGCGCAGAAAGAGCAGGAAGTGAGCCGTCATGACTCACATCCATGGAAACTACCTATTGCATTACGGACAGCCGACCCATCTCCGGGACACGGCAGGTCTTGGGAGAAGTGAATGATCAAGGAACTATTTGAGGGAATTGCAAAGACAATCATCGCACGGCCGAAACTGGTTGCCGCCCTGGTCTTTGCCCTGTTCTGTATTGGTCTCTATGGCACGACCCTGCTTACCATGCAGACAGGGTGGGAGACCTATATGGACAAGGACACCCCTGCCGGAGCCATCCAGTCGAAATATGTTGCGGACTTTGGATCGGATTCCACGGTCATCCTCATCATCGAGTCTGCCGATCCATTGAGTCCAGATGTCCTGGAGTACATCGATAATCTTGAAACGGGATTCCGGCAGCAGCAGAATATCAAGAGTGCACTGAGTATCGTTGATGTACTGAAAAGTTACAACGGGGGGACTCTCCCTTCTTCCAGGGCAGGTACTGACCGTATTGTCAGCTCCCTTCCCCAGAGTACCCGCGACAAGCTGGCACCTTCCAATGTCCTGACCCTCGTCCAGATCTCGCTTACCCCGGGATTGTCGGAGAAGGTGCAGAAGGGTGTTCTTGCAAACCTGCAATCAGTTGTGGACAAGTCCACCCCCCCGCCGGGGGTAAAAGTCGAGACTTCCGGTTCGCCTGCATTCAGCCAGCAGATGAGCGAAGGCCTTTCAAGCAACATGGGGATCCTCATTGGCGGGGCTCTCATCCTGATGGTCATCACGATGGGGGTCCTCTTCTCCTACGTCCGCCACCGGTTCATGCCGGTCCTCCTTGTGGCGATCGGTCTCGTCACCTCCCTTGGCCTGATGGGTATTGCCGGGATCCAGCTGAACATGGCGGTGATCGGGGCATTCCCGGTCCTGATCGGCCTTGGGATCGACTACGCGATCCAGTTCCATGCCCGGTTCGACGAGGAGGCGCGTAAGGGATCACTCGAGGATGCGGTCTTCATGACGGTGACCCGGACCGGTCCTGCCGTCCTGTACGCGATGCTGGCAACCAGCATGGGATTCCTTGCCATGTTTGTCTCGACTCTCCCGATGATCCGGTCTTTCGGTCTTGTCGCTATCATTGGTATCAACACCTGCTTCTGGGCGTCCTGCCTTGGAATGCCGACCCTCGCCCTCCTGCTGAAGTACCAGCCTAAGCCGCAGCAGACCGGTCAGTGCTATGCCGTCGGGACGGAGGCATGCGATACGATCATCAGCCCCCCGAAAAAAAATTCCAGAACAGCGTTCTCCTACGGCCAGTTTCTCACGGATATATCGGTGAAAATTGCCAGGAATCCTATCCCAGTCCTGCTCGTGGCCGGTCTCATTGCCCTGATCGGGTTCCAGATCGACCCGACCATTCCGGTCCAGTCCGATGAGAAAGCCTTTGTTCCCTCGGACATGCCGGCCAAGATCAATATCGATAAAGTCACCCGCATTATCGGTGCTACCAGCAGTGCGGACTTCCTTGTCCAGGGCTCACGGGTAACGGACCTCGAAACCGTGATCTGGATGAAAAAGTTCCAGGATTATGAACTGTCTCACCACCCGGAACTGACGGCCTCCACGAGCATTGCCACGTACATCCTCCAGTATAACAGCGGTATTATGCCGGAGACGCAGGCAGAGCTCGACGCAGTTCTTGAAAAAATACCGGTTGATACAAAAAAGCCCTATCTTGCAGGATCGCTGAGCGGCCTCATCCGGTTCAATACGGTAAAAATGAGCATGCACCAGATGGAGCCCCTTAAAGAGCAGATGAAAAGTGATATCGGGTTCCTTGAGGCTCCTGTCGGTATCTCGGTACAACCCACGGGTAGTTTCGAGATGTACACTTCGCTCCTTTCTTCGATGTCCGAATCGAAGGAGCAGATGAACCTTCTCGGGTTCATCTTCGTCTTTGTCTTCCTCATCCTTGTCTACCGCCATCTCCATGCCGTATCCCCCATCATCCCGATCATCCTGATCGTGGGCTGGAACGCGGTAGCCATGTATGTCCTGGGCATCGATTATTCCCCGCTCACTGCCACCCTGGGATCGATGACCATCGGGGTTGCCGCGGAGTACACGATCCTTGTCATGGAGCGGTACGCGGAGGAGGAGGAGCGGTTGCATGACCCCCTCGCCGCCATCCAGGAGAGCGTGCAGAAGATCGGAACGGCCATCACCATCTCGGGTCTCGCCACCTTCTTCGGATTCTCGGCGCTCTGCCTGGCAACCTTCCCCATTGTCAGCAACTTCGGTGTCACGACCCTGATTGCCGTGGCATTCTCCCTGATCGGCGCGATCTTCATTATGCCTGCCGTACTCTCCGTTATGGGCCGGGTCACCGCATGGACGGAGGCACGGCAAACGAGCAGTACTCCGGAAGCGGGATCTGAATAAAAGCAGAGGGGAACGGATCAGAACCAGATCCCGAAGGATATGCGGGGTGTCTTCCGAATGACCGGCGACCGCGAACGGATTGGCCGCTGATTGCGATGGCAGGCGGATACCGGAACAGAAAACCAGAAGAGGACCGGAACCGCAATCCTTCTCAGATACATCACGCGGGAAGAACCATATCTTCCCCAAAAGAGATCCCACCATGACCGGCATTGAATCTCTCTACAACACAGAAGAGGGAAAGGTTCTCATCGAGATCAAGTTATCATCGATCATCCAGCTCTACAACTCGTTCGACCCGGCCCCGTTCCATGAAAAGGAACTGGACGAGGAGGCAGAGCAGTATATTGTCAATATTGTCCGGGATTTCCCCAAAAACACCGAGTTTAAAATCGTTATTTACCTGCCGGACGGGCATTCCTGCTGTGATGAGGCATTCAAAATCCCCGCAGCCATACGAAATCACTTCAGCTACCGGACCCTGATGGAGGAACGGAAATTCCGCGAGCGGGTGAACTACGGTAAATTTTCGATCCTCATCGGTATCTCGTTCCTTGCGGTAGCGATGGTGGCGAGCCAGGCGGTAGAGGATTACCTGAGTGCCTACCCGCCCGCCCATCTTGCCGCGATCGCACTCGAGGTCGCAGGCTGGGTTGCAATGTGGGAACCGGTTACGGTCTTCCTCTACCAGCTCTGGCCGATTCTGGTGCAGAAAAACCTGTACGGGAAGATCAGCCGGATGGAGACTGAGATCCGCCCGTATCCCCCGCTGAAGCCTGCCTGAAGGGGAAAATATAACCTGGTTCCTGGAGCATAAAAAGGAAAGGAACAATTCCTCTGCTGAACATTGCTCTGAAATGCACATGAACCGATTGGATTCATAACCGAAGGATAAAAACACAATTGTTGGGGAGACGGGTGAGTGCTCCCCGTCTCTGCGCCCCACAAGGGGCGCGGCGGGGCAAGTCCGGTCCGAAAAAAAGGAGGTGATGATGTCGCGGGGCACCCATTTTGGGTGGCAGCCGGTCATCACAACCAAGGGTGGGGGGCATCAGACCCAGGAAAAATTCAGGCGCATTAAAAAAGTGCCGAATTCGTAAAAAACGGATGCGAAATCACTTTTCATCAAGGCAGCATCGGCCGCCGATCGGTTTTTCCCGTCTGAGGTTCAACAGTGCCCTGATTAGCGCTACCAGGAGATAAAAAGTTCCTCAAACCCGGCCAGGAGCAGGAATAGCGAAAAGAGAAGGGGATCCGGATCCATGTGTTTTAACCCTGAGCAATGGGTATGCTGCCTTAAGTCTGGGTCGGCGGCCCGGGATCTCCAAACCCAGATCCTGAAATAATCACTTTGCCTCAAAACACTCCCGGCACGTCATCGTCTTTTTCAAAAGCCCCATCATCCGGATGCAGTTGCTGCACCCCGGCACGCCGCAGTGCTCGCATTCCCGTACGTCCTCGACCGCAACGATCTTATGGCATTTGGGGCATTCGACCATTTGCCCGGATTCTGCCCTTTCCCGTTCTGCCGTAGTTGTCACCATGGAGGACTCCTCAGCGTCATATTCAGAAGTGTCCCCGTCAATGGGATGATGGTCGCCTTGCCCGTGGGAGAGAATCGCGAAGAGCTCGCAGAACATCCGCCAGAGCAGGCTTCCGACAATTAAAAATCCGATCCAGAACAGCGGAGAGCCGGCCGGGTTCGTTGCAATGGCGGTTGTGTTGGCAATCGATGTATTGGCGTTCCCGGCAGTGGTTTTTCCAAACATCCCGGCTATACCCATCAGCGAACCAAGAACAATCATACCGGCACCAAGAATATAGATCAGGTTAAGGTAGTTCCCGGTGATGAGAGTGCCAAAGGAGAAAAAATCGCCCAAGCCGGAGTTTTTGTATTCGGATCGTTTTACCGCACGCGGTGCCGGGCGGCCGGCGGGTACTGCTGCCAATGGCCGTGCTGGCTGGTTCTGGGGAAACGGGTACCCGCACTTGTTGCAGTACAATGCCTGCATATCCGGCTCCTGATACCCGCAGCTGGGACAGGTTTTCGTCATCATCTTTTGCTAAAAGATATTGGCTCTGTGATAAATCATGAATCTGTTGATCGGGTTTGCATACTATTACCCTGGTAGTACCGGCAGTCATTGAGGAAAAGAAGGGTTGTGAAAAATGCAGTTTACAGCGCGAGCCTGGCTTCTTTAGCCGCATCGCACATGTACTTCAGCTTCGCATAGGCCGCCTCGCGGGACCGCATACGCAGCCCGCAGTCCGGATCGATGAGCATGATCTTCGGATCGAAGATCTCGACACCCTTCTCAATGCGCTTGCGGATCTCGGCCGTGCTCTCGATCCGGTCCGTTGTCGAGTCCACGCAGCCAAACCCGATCATCCGCCCGGCTAAGTCCCGGCGGGAGAGCAGGTCGAGGTTGGCCGGGTTGTTCGCGAACTCGAAGTCGAAGACGTTTACGCTGAACTTCAGGATCTCGTCGAGCACGTTGCCGAGGTTCCCGCAGACATGCATGCAGACAGGGGTGTGGAGGCCGGCGGTGATCTGTTCGATCGCCTGTTTTGCCACGCCAAGGTCGGCGATGCCGGTCGAGAGGATCGGCTCATCGATCTGGAGCAGGGCGATCCCCGAGGCCTCGAGGGCACGCGCTTCCGCAAGCAGGGCAGCGGTGAGGTCGGGCACCAGCTCTTCCTTGTTGCGGTACATCGGGGTGCTGATATGGAGTCCGTGGGCGATCGTGGTTGGTCCTGTGACGATACCCTTTACTTTCGGGGCTTTTGAGATGGCGTACTTTGTGTCCGCAACCGTTATCGGCCCGGCAGCGGGTTGTATCCTGCCGATCACCTCCTGGTCCCGGATGCCTGGAAGGTGCGATGCAAAGGCGCCAATCATGTCCCCCCGCACCTGCCCGTCCGAGATGATATCGATCCCGGCCGCGATCTGGTCGCCCACCGCAGTCTCGACTGCGGGGCGGAGCGGGTCAAGGAAACTCATGATGCCCCCTCCTTTCACGACCGGGTAACTGCCAACTACCGTTGTCGCCAGTACTTTATTGATGAAATATGCCTTTGCCATGGTGTCCGGACACTGTTTGTTAAAATAAGGTCGATTTTTCAAAAGAAATAGTTCGTGGTCAGGGAACGAGCCGGTGCATGTCACGGGGGAAGAGCACCGCTTCCCGCACGTTTGACAGGCCGAGCATGGTCATGACAAGCCGCTCGCCGCCAAGGCCCCAGCCCGCATGGGGCGGCATGCCATAACGGAACGGGCGGAGGTAGAAGTCGAAGCTCTCGGGGTTGAGTCCTTTCTGTCTGATCTGCTGCACAAGCCGGTCGTACCGGTGCTCGCGCTGGGCCCCGCTCGAGAGTTCCATCCGCGGGTGCATCAGGTCGAACGCCTTGCAGATCGAGGGGTCGTTTTCGTACTGCATGGCATAGTACGGCCGGATCCCGGACGGCCAGTCTACAATGAAGTAGTGGCCGCCCATCTCAGCACCGATTGCCCGCTCAGCTGCCGGGCTGATGTCGTCCCCGTACTTGATCGGGTCGTCGATACCCCGCTTCGCGATCTCGATCGCCTCGGCGTACGGCAGGCGGGGGAACGGGGCTTTGGGCACCTGAAAATCGGTTATCTCGAGATTTGCAAGCTGACCGGGACAGGTGCGATATACGTATTCATAGGTTCTGACAATGAGGTCTTCGAGGATGCGCATGACCTCGAGATGGTCGGCAAACGAGACCTCGATATCGATGCTCGTGGCCTCGTTCAGGTGCTTTGTGGTATTGTGTTCTTCCGCCCGGAAGATCGGGCCGATCTCGACCACCTTCTCGCAGCCGGCAGCCATCATCATCTGCTTGTAGAGCTGCGGGCTCTGGTTTAAAAACGCCTCCTTGTCGAAGTATGCGATAGGGAAGAGTTCGGTCCCGCCTTCGGTTGCAGCGGCCACGATCTTTGGCGTGGTGATGGCAGTGAACCCCTCATGGTGAAAGAACTGGTGGATCGAATGCATCACCGCGGAGCGGATCTCGAAGACCGCAGCGACCCGGGGCCGCCGCACATCGAGGAACCTGGCGTCGAGCCGGGTGTCGAGCTCGGCAGGCACCTTTTCGGAGACATCCAGCGGAAGGGGTGTTTCGGAAAGGCTGACGATCTCGATGGTTTCAGGCACGAGCTCACGACCTCCGGGGGCTTTGTCGATAGCCTTGACCGGGCCGGTTACCCGGACAACCGATTCGCGGGAGACGGCTTTGACTGCGGCAAGGACAGTTTCAGAGACTTTCTTCTTCGGGATCGTCACCTGGATGATGCCGGTCCGGTCACGGATGAGCAGGAAGGCGAGGCCGCCGAGATCGCGAACCTCGTGGACCCATCCGCAGATCTCCGCGGAACCGGTTGCCGGTGTTACTTCACTGATAGGGATGCGCATCAGAATCCTATATCTGTGGGACGGGAGGGATAATGGAGTTTATGATGGCAGATGGTTGCTGGCACATCAAGATGGAAAATTCCCCGGGTCATCAGAGCCGAAGCATGGGAAAAATTTCGGATTCTCGATAAAAATCCATCTTTACCATGGATCGGACCTCCCTGGAACATCAGGATGGTGAGGAATCCTTAGAATTCTCCTGACTTCTTTTCAGTCATGATATTCTGACAAACAGCCCGGAAATCGAGAGGATTTCTCCGAACAGGGAACTCAGATATCCGCAAGACAGGGTGCCCTGGGAAAGATCATCAGAGAAAAAATTACTGCATCTCAGGAAAAAACAGCCTGTTTTCCCGCGCTGCCAAAGCGGTATGCTGGTTGGCCGGGTCCATGCCACAACCAATATATTTTCCGTCTCCCCAACTACCCATGGTAATTTCTATGGCAGAAGAACCAACTCAACCAACCCAGCCTGCTCCCCAGACTGTGGTGATCAAAGAAAAGAAGGGATGGGGTCTCGGTACCAAGATCCTGCTCTGGCTTCTCGCTATCGTGGTCGTGATCGCTATCCTCGCGGTCCTGACCATATCAGTTGTTGTGATCGATACCCCCACCGGGACTTCCTATCCGTATACCACGACGTACCGCGTTTCCCTGCCAGACGGTGAAGCGGTCACGATCGGGAACAGCAGGATTCTTGTCCTGACCATGGGAAACGAAGTGGCCACCTCCGTTGACGGCAGCAAGGAGAGCCTTGCAATAGGCCAGGAACGTACTATCCGTGCCCGCAATGCCCGCATCTCTGCGCTTGGTATCCCCTTCATCGACACGGATTTCCAGATCGTGCTCAAATATATCGGGCCTTCAGGAACCAATGCCCTCTTTGATATGAAGATCATGACCTCCCGGCAGGTGCCTGAAATACTTATAAGGCGCATCATCCCGCCCAGTATGGGCGCCCAGCCAATCTGAACATTTTTTTTATGCAAGCGTTCCTGCAGGTTTTATGACCCCGGTCATCGCTCTTTGAAGTACGTCTGCACACGCTGATGTACAACAACAGATGCTGGAGAAATAGAACCGGTCCGCCGTAATTAGTGACGTATTTGTCCTTGTAAAAAAAAGAAGGGCGGGCTCCTGACACGTTCACTCGATCGCCCGCATTACGGGATAGAGCACATCATTCCCGCCCGGCAGGCTGATGGTTGCGATCGTGGTGTTGATCTGCGATAAGGAGCTTGCCAGGATCTTCTTTGACGAGAGCGTGTAGAGAACGTCGCCAATATAGAGCGAGCGCTTCACCTCGTTTGCCGAGCTGCCATAGGAGTAGTACTGGTCACTGCCGGTGCCATGTTCGACGGTACCCCGGAGGGTAAAGCCCGTCTGGGGCGTGACCCCGAAGACATATGCCCCGTACCAGATGTTCGGTGTGTACATGCTTTTTGTATCTGCAGCTATCCCGCCGCTCTTCACGACCCGGGCCGGGATCACGAGCAAATTTTTGGTTTTATCGAAAAGGAATGCCTTATGGTCTGAGAGGGCCGCAGAGTCTGTGCCGGAGTCGCCGATCTCAACCTTGTCGATCTGCGCCGGGTGCTCCACATCGGACACATCGAAAAGGGCAAGCTTCAGCCCTTTTGTGGATACCCCGCCCCAGTCATTGGTCCCGGTCTCTTTGCCGATACCGATAATATGAGTAGCATCATAGGGGTGCAGGTAGTCCGAATAGCCGGGAATCTTGAGCTTACCAAGGATCTTCGGGCTTGACGGGGTCGAGAGGTCGATGACAAAGAACGGGTCGATCCGCTTGAAGGTCACCATGTAGAGCCTGTCACCGATGAAACGGGTTGAGTAGATCTTCTCCTGCTCGGCAATGTGGGTTAATGAGCCGATCGTCTTCATGCCGGAGTCCAGCGCGAAGACATTGTTATACTCGTACGAGCCCCGGGTCGTATAGACACTCGAGGTGGTCGCGACGCGAAGGTTGTCCTTGTACTCGTCCATCGAGAACTGGCTCTCGAGGATGCCGGGTACGTCACCCCTTGCCATGTACGTGATGGCTCCGTTGCCGATCGCGATTTTGTGGATGACGGTCGTGGTCTGATCGATCTCTCTCTTCTGTATCGAATCCTGCTCGTTTTTCTTCATGTCCGCGATAACTGCCTGCTTCTCTGTCTCGCTCATCTTGTTGAAGTCTTCAACGAGGATCGGGGACGAGATCGCGGTGTTTCCGGAATCGGAAACCGTGCCGGCGTCCCTGAGTATGCCGATCGGCCCAGCGGGAACAATCGCCGGCTCAGCCCGCATGGTGCGATACACATTGTGGTACTTCTGGTACGTGATGTACATCGCATTCTCCGAGACATACATGAGGTTACCGCTTCCCACGAGGAAGGTCTTCGCCTCCTTTTCTTTTGCACTCCCGGTATCGAACGAAGAGATGGTAGTGAAGGCGTACTCGCGTTCGGGATTGTCGAAGTAATAGACATCCGGCGCGATAACGGTCTTTGTCCCTTCCCGTAGAGCAGGGACCGTTATACGGCCCATATCGTACGTGTATACCTGCTCGCGGGTGACAAGATAGAGGGTTGATCCGATAAGCCGTGCATCAAGATAATCCCCGTCGATAGCGAAGTCTTTCATCACCTTCGGGTGCGCCCGGTCACTGATATCGTAGAAGATCGCGTGGGTCACGGGCAAAGAGCTCCGATAGTAGTACGGCATCTCCTTTATAAGAACCGCCGGGGAGGCACTGGTACCGGAAGATGGAATGTCCCGTTCCTGCGTCCCCGTAGCAAAGAGCACGAGCCGGTTCCCGTTGATGAAAATGTTTTTCGGGGTATCCCCGATCTCGGTCTTTGAGATGATCGAAGCAGATGCTGCAGGATACGCATCCACGATAGCGAGGGTCTGGCCGGTTATAACGTAGATATATTTGCCGTCGTTCTTCACGAAGTCCGGTTCATCCACGCCGGTGACCTGCACGTTTGTCGTGGAGTGGTCCATGGATCCCCCGGACAGTGCGGGAACGGCTGTAGCCTTGGCAGTAGACTCAGCCACAGCAGCCTGGGGGACGACCATGTCCCGGCCAACCACGCCATTGCTGTAGTACATATCTTCCGCTCCCGCAAGAGCAGTGTTGTTCCTGATGTACTCGCGGATCTCGTCCGCCGAACTGAATTTTTTGATATCCCCTGCAGCTGGTGCTACCGTGGATCCCGTGCATCCCGTTGCGATAATGGCGGCAAGCACAAGGAGGCCGAGCACAAGTATGGGAATCGTGCTGCGTTTCATGATAGATCAATGACCCTTGGGAAGCAAAGCTCATCAATCTGGCGTTGACTGCGAAAAATTTCGAAGGTATCGCGTTTTTTTAAAGGAGATGATCCGTGCCGGCAAAAAGCAGGGTGAAAAATCCGCAAATGCCGTCAAATGCCTCCATGATCTCCATATCTTGAAGTTACCAAAGGCCAATACATAACCAGAGCACCATGAGTCCAACCCTGGAAAAAGAGTCGCTTGACCAGCTCAAGCAGAATACAGCCCGGCTCTCGGTCCTCTCCAATACCGGTCTCGTGCTGATGAAGTTTGCTATCGGGTTTGGGATCGGCTCGGTCAGCATCATCTCGGAAGCCATCCACTCTTCCATGGACCTGATTGCTGCCGTGATCGCGTTCTTTTCTGTGCGGAAATCGGCAGAACCCCCGGATGCAGCCCATGAGTTCGGGCACGGGAAATTCGAGGATGTGTCAGGACTCATCGAAGCCCTGCTTATCTTCATCGCCGCGATCCTGATAATCTATGAAGCAGTCACCAAGCTGCTCGGCCATTCCACGGTCGAGCTGCAGCCTGAAATGCTCATCTTCGGTATCGCTGTGATGGGAATTTCCGCAGTCGCGAACTGGTACGTCTCCCACCGGCTCTTCGTCGTAGCAAAAGAGTCGGAGTCCATCGCGCTTGAGAGCGATGCCTGGCACCTGCGGACCGATGTGTACACCTCGCTCGGGGTTTTTGCCGGCCTCGTTCTGATCAAGCTCACCGGCAACCCGGCCTTCGATCCGCTTTTTGCCCTTGGCGTTGCGGTCGTGATCATGAAGGCAGCCTATGATCTGACAAAACGGTCCCTCTCCGATCTCATCGACCATAGTATCCCTGAAACAGATGAAAAACGGATCAAGGAGATCATCTGTGAGCATTCCAGCATCTATGCCGGGTTCCACGACCTGAAGACCCGGCGCTCCGGGCCAGAGATCTTCATCGAGTTGCATCTCGTGGTTCCCGGAACTATTTCCGTTGCCCAGTCCCACGACCTGACCGATCACCTTGAGTCCGACCTGAATACCGAGTACCCACGGGCACGGATCACGATTCATGTCGAGCCCTGCAATGAAGGGAAATGTAACCGCTGTGGCTCGTTCTGTACCTTTAACGAAAAGAAAAACGGCCAGAAGAAACCGGGGGAGTAATCTGCCTTAAGGACGGCTTTTCCTGATCTGACACCTCCCGTCTTTGTACGATATATGGAAAATTGCCCTGTTGCAGGGAGTTTTCAGACATCCGCCGCTGATAGAACACCCCATCACGATCAGGCAAAACCCCCGGTTCCTTTCCGTTGTTTCCAGTACTTGTAGATCTCAAACCAGAGAACGCTCGCCACACCAACAACGGCACATACTGCTATGTCGATGAGCGGCACCGGGGCAAACCGGAAGAGGTCCCGGAGTGCAGGTACATACAAGACGAGGAGGAGACAGATCAAGGTTCCGGCAAAGACCCAGCCCAGTGCCCTGTTCGGGACAGGTGAAGAAAGGGAATCAAGGAAGGTTCCTGACCAGGACCGGTTGGTAAGGATCAGGCAGAGGTTTGCGATCACGATGGTGGTGAAGGTCAGAGTCCGCACCTGGGCCTCGCCAAATCCCCGGGCAGGCGCACCGATATACACCCAAATGATGAAGGCGAGTACGACGAACCCCTGGAGCAGACTCAGGGAAACATTCTGTATGGTGAACAGCCCCTCGTCCTTATGACGGGGCGGGCGTTTCATGACCGTTGCTTCCTCTTTTTCCGATTCGAATACAACTGAACAGGCAGGGTCGATGATCAGCTCGAGGAACACGATATGCATTGGAAGCAGGACAAGGGGCATGTTGAAGAGTACAGGTATGAGCGACATGCCGGCGATCGGCACGTGGACAGAGAAGATATAAGCCATCGCTTTTTTCAGGTTATCAAAGATCCTCCTGCCCAGCCGGATCGCCGAAACGATTGACGTAAAGTTATCGTCCAGCAGGACCAGCGAGGATGCTTCCCGGGCAACGTCAGTACCCCTCCCCCCCATGGCAATGCCAATATCCGCAGATTTCAGCGCAGGGGCATCATTTACACCATCACCGGTCATTGCCACGACCTCGCCATTCGTTTTCAGGGCATCGACGATATGGAGTTTCTGCTCGGGAACAACACGGGCAAACAGGGTGAAACCGGCGATATGCTGCCTGAGTTCCGCACTCGTCATCGCATCCAGCTCCGCGCCGGTTATACAGCGATCGGCACCTTCGAGACCGATCTGCCGGGCAATATTCATTGCAGTGAGGGGGTAGTCCCCGGTTATCATAACCACCCGGATTCCCGCAGAATAACATTCACTGATCGCTTCTTTTACCTGTGGCCGGACCGGATCGGCAAATCCGACAAGACCGAGAAAGTTGAAGGGGAAATCGTGCTGTTCCCCGGGAAGCTGCGGGTGGGTGAACGAGGCTTTTGCCACGCCCAGCACCCGGAGCCCTTCGGAGGCCATGATATCGATCTGTTCGTCGAGTGCCTGCATCTGTGCCGTATCGAAATGGCAGAGATCAGCAATCGCCTCAGGCGCACCTTTTGTCGCGATGATGTAGTCTTTCCCATCCGGTGACCGCCAGACATTGGACATGGCGAGGAGATCCGTGGCAAGCGGGTATTCCTGGATGAGTTCCCAGTTCCGGTGGATATGTTCGGTCATTCCGAAATCCCCGTCCTTGAGCCGGAACAGTGCCCGTTCCATCGGGTCAAACGGGTCTTTTTTACTGGCGAGAATGGAATATTCAGCTACTTCATGGCAGATCTCCGGAACAGTGTTGGTTCGTCCTGTACCCTGACTGCACATCTGTCCGCCGGCAAAATATTTCTGGACCGACATGCGGTTCTCGGTGAGCGTGCCGGTCTTGTCCACGCAGAGTACGGTTGCGGTACCCAGGGATTCAATGGCAGATACCTGACGGGTGAGCACGTTTTTCCGGGAGATCCTCCATGCGCCGAGTGCGAGAAATACGGTCAGTACAACGGGGAACTCTTCCGGGAGGATTGCCATGGCAAGCGTGATGCCGGCAAGGAACCCGTCAAGCCAGTTTCCACGGCTCAGACCATAGATAACAACGGTTATAACGCACAGGAAAAGGCCGACAAGCGCAACGGTCCGGACAATCCCTGCGATCTCCGTTTTCAGCCGGGTGTCGCCCCGCCCGACCGTCTCCAGGACAGCACCGATCTTCCCCATCTCGGTGCGGGGTCCCGTTTGTGTTACCTCGGCAAGCCCCTGGCCCTGCACAACGAGCGTGCCAGAGAAGACCATAGGCTGGTCGTCGCCGCCAGGCCGGCCGGCGCGTATTTCCCCGCTCCAGGGAATTTTCCGGACCGGGACAGATTCCCCGGTCAGGAGGGATTCGTCCAGAAGCATGTTATTGGAAAACAAAAGGATGCCGTCAGCCGGCACGCGGTCACCTTCCGCAAGAAGGAGCATATCGCCACAGACAACCTCGCGCCCGGGGATCCGTTGTTGTTCGCTGTCCCGTATGACAAGTGCCCGCGGACTGGAGAGGTTCCGCAGCGCCTCCAGCGCCCGCTCGGTCTTCTGCTCCTGGTAGACCGTTATACCTATAACGAGCATGACAAAACTCATCAGCATAATGGCCTCTGCGAGATCCCCGAGGATAAAATAAATGAGCCCGCTCGTGACAAGCAGGATAAACATCGGTTCGTGAACAATGTCTAAAATTATCCGGAAGATGTTGCGTTGTTTCGATTCGGGAAGTTCGTTATATCCTTCGGTCCGGAGTTTCTCGGCCGCTTCCTTGCCGGACAGGCCGGCAACCGAATCGATATCGAAGAGAGTCATGGTGTCGTTGTCTGGAAATGTGGAAGACGGTAACTGACAGTCGGTCTGCTATCCTTTAACAATTTGGTATGATGTGCCGGATGCTGACTTTCGGGAATCTGCATGATGGGACTTACCGGGTATGACCCGTTACCCCCCGGTTCACTGCCACCCTGTTGCTTCGGTCAGTTTCCCGACATTGCTCCGCGTAAAGAAACCTTCAAAGCCGCCATAGCGTTGGATGTACTCGTTGATAATCAGCGTGTTCTGTGACGGGACGGAAAAGATCTGCCTGAGTCCTTCCTCCTCGGATCCGACGAGATCGAGGAGGAACTCCATTCCGTCTTTTTTCAGGCTGTCAATCGTCGCTTCAATCCTCTCCGTCCGGAAAGCCATATGGTGGACACGGGTCCCGTAATTCCGTATGAACCTCTCGGTCGGCCCGGACTCCCCGTCCGTTGTATACGGGGTAATCCCGGACGTGAATACCATGGCAAAATCTTCCGGCTGGCGCCGTGCCACACTGGTGATCGAGTTGAGGGATTTCACGTGAACAGCGAAGTCATAGTGATAATTGGTAAGGCTGATGAACTCGAGAATCGCGGCGGTCCGTTCCTGTGCCCGCACCCGCGTCGCCGTATGGTCGAGCATACCGATATTATTGAGAGAGGGAAAATCCGGTTTTTTCAGGACCGAAAAAACCTTATCTGCACCCCTTGGGAGATATGACCGGTCCGCACCTTTCCATTCGATAAACCCAAGGGAATTACCGGTGAACCGTGAAGGCACCGTCTGGATGAAAGAGCAGCAGGCCGATTCCACAGGTTCCGGTGTGAGGAACTGCACGTTTCTGGCTTTCTGGATCCTGACATACTCCTGTATGTCCGGCGTGGCGAAGACAAACGTCTCAAGCCGTGTGTCCGGCAGGGTGGCGGTCATCCGGGATTTGTTGATCGTTCTGAAAGGATTGGGGCTCACGCCCCGCGAGCGGACGATAAGTGACGCGGATCCGGGTCTCCCGAGAACATACCCCTTTGCATTACCCTGTGTGTATGCCTCCGTGCAGGAGTGGCCGGTGTACCGCAGCAGTTCGTTCACTGCGGGAACAACCCGGCCGGGTTCGGTGGTGATGATGACCGCATCGAGCCCGAGGACAAGCCCTTCGAGCCCCGCCTGCATCCTTTCCCCCGGAACCAGCGACGTTCTTTTTATCAGCTCCTCCTCTTCCCGGGCGAGAGGCCCGGTGAGTGCATCGTTGGGTACCGTCATTTCCTCGATTCACCTGTAATGGAGTGATGCACGGGATCGGGGATAAAAATAGTGAAATGAATAAAAACGGCTCTGGAGAAAACCTCATATTCTCCCCATTATTGATCCCCTTGCGCCATCCCGGCCCCCATCGGGGCTCAAGGCGCATTGCGATAGAATTTTCCCTGTTCACCGGGGAAATTGTAAAAACGTTCTTTCGTGATTATCGTAATGCGGGGGCTGCCACAGCGGCTGGGGCTCAAGCGTGAGCGAAAGCCCCCGGGAGCGCCTGCCCGATGATTTCTCCAGAGCTATAAAAAACGATCCCGTTGGGACCTCGCCCCGCCATCAGTATCTCCTCTTTCAGGAAACGGAACTTCCGGTATCTCCGGATCTTCCATCCATGGCTAAATACTATGTAGCGAGACGCACAATTTATTATCAAGGTGAATTTTAATGCGACATGCCCGGGAACCTACCTACTCCTTTGTCATCCTGACCTTCGTTCTTATCCTTGTCAATACCGCACTCGCGTGGCTATCGGTGAAGTTCATTCCCGCCGGCACCGGCGGTATCACCCTTATCTATTTCGCGGTCACCTTCATGATCCTGTTTGCACTCTGGTTCGGTGCCTACGGTGCGATTGCAGCATATGTTGGCACGCTTCTCGGAGGTGTGCTCAGTAGGGAAGGTCTCCTGCAACACCCGGAGATCGCCATCATCTGGGCAGTGGCCGGGCTTCTGCAGGCACTCATTCCCCTTGTTGCCGTCCGGATATTCGAGGCCGACCTCCGGCTGAAAAACCGGCGGGACTGGACAATCGTCCTCCTCTTCGGTGTCCTGATCAACAACCTTGTCGGTGCAGCATGGGGAGTGTTCACCCTCTCGCTACTCGGGCCCGTGAATATCGCCGGTGCTTTTTCCACCTGGCTTGTCGGAAACATCATCATCACGATCCTGATCGTACCGCTGGCGCTCCGGTTTCTCACGGAAAAAGTCCAGAAGTCAAAACTTTTTGTAAAGAAGTACTGGGATTGAATCCCCGGCATTTCATTTTTCCTGCCGTTCCTCTCTTCATTTTTTTCACGGTGACAGCAGTCGGCGCAGCAGGTACGTTCCCCCCAGGAGAGCGAAATAGACCAGAAGGGAGGCCGGCGGGTTGAAGAAGCAGAGTATCCCGCCGATGACGGCAACCGCCGGCACCAGCATGGAGCGGCAGAACCATGCGTGTACGATCGCTTTTTCCGGTACCGGGTCACAGAGATGCTCATGCCGGCGTATGTGGTGCCACTGGAGGGAGAACAGGAGACCGACAATGAACATGTTGGCATGAAAGAGGAGTACCGCGTCCCTCACCGACGGGTAGTCGCCTGCGAGATCGGTTGAGAACGGTACAAAGACGATGGTGATCAGGATCAGGATGTTGATCCACAAAAGGGCCGGATCGATATTATGGACGAAATGGAACTGACGGTGGTGGCCCAGCCAGAACAGGGTGAGGACAAGGAAGGCAACGATGAAGAGGAAGACCTGGGGGATGAGGCTCTCTATCATAGAGGGAAGGACTGCAACGGCCAGGGTCTCCTGCGGCCGGGGCGGGCTTATCCCCAGCACAAGAATGGTCATCGCGATTGCAAAAATCCCGTCTATCAGGGTCTCCAGCCGGTTTTTGGAGATGTGGTATTCCGGATCTTCTGCCTGTCCCGCCATATTTAATCTATTTTTTTGCCAAGGGATTTGAATCTCACGCCATCTGTCCTGCAGGAATGGGGCAACCAGCCCTTTGTATACCCGTTCTTTTTCAGCTGCCTGCCTCTTCATGTACACAATGCAGAGCATTCCGGAGGTGTACCGGGATGCGGATTTACCGGGCCGTGCCCCGTGATGTGAGGATGATCTGGCCGGAATGCAAAGGCGCGGACCGCGCCCACAGGTGGAACTCGCCACTGACCCATTCAGGATATCGTAGAGATTCGTGGAGAGTGTCAGGAAACGGGGGATGGATAATTCTCCGGACGGCACGATTCCATGAGCAATACTGCAGCGGAGTATCTTGCACCGGTAACCTTGTCGGGATGGCGGAGCCCGGCAATGAGCCCGCGGTCAGTGACCCTCTTTTGGAGAGTCAGCGATATCGCGGATGATACCCGCGGGATACAGACACAAAGGTGAATAGTTGCCTTACGCCAATGAACACAGCGCCCCAGGGCACACCTTTATTGTCTGGTGAACGCACCTTTCCATGGTGATCCAACCATGAAGGTTCTTGGTATCAATGCCAGTCCCCGGGGTGAGAAGAGCCAGACGCGCCGGCTCGTGATGGGGGTGCTCGAAGGCGCCAGGAAGGCCGGAGCGGATGTAACATTCATCGATATCTGCAGTCTTGACATCGCTTATTGCACGGCATGCGGGACCTGTTATGCGAAGGGCGAATGCGTGACAGATGACGATTACGGGATGCTCCTTGAGAAGATGATGGACGCGGACGGTATCGTTTTCGGCTCGCCGAACTACATCAATGCCGTGACCGCCCAGATGAAGACGATGCTTGACCGGATGGCAGATGTGGTTCACTGCCAGTCGCTTGCCGGGAAATACGGGTGTTCAGTCTGTACAGCGGGCGGCCATTATGCCGACGAGGTTGCTGACTACATGAACATGGCCCTCCTGAATTTCGGAGCAACTACGGTGGGAAAAGCAGGAGTCCTCATGGGAGCCGATCCGGATGCGATTGTCCGCGGGGAGACCCAGGCAAAAGAACTCGGGAAAAAGCTTGTCAGCGCGATAAAGACGAAATGGAAGGACCCGGCCCAGGAAAAACACCACGAGGAGCGGAAGGAATACTTCAAGCGCCTTATTATGTTCAACAAAGATCTCTGGAAACACGAGTACGAGTACTGGAAGGGCCTTGGGGAACTCAGATAATGTATTTTCATCAGCCGGCAGTGAACGTGTATCCTGCGCCCCCGATTGCGCTGAGTATTGATTCGGTATGATCCTGCCCGCGGGTTTCTATCTCAAAATTCACCCGGGCCACCTGTACCGGTACATCCCCGTCACCCGGGGAATGGAGGATATGAAGGATGTTTCCTCTCTCTTCGGCAATGATGGCAAGAAGATCTGCAAGGGCACCGGGCACATCCTCGAGCAGCACTGAGAAACGAAGGATCCTCCCGTGGCGGGTCATGACCTGGCGGACTATCCGGAAGAGCAGGGCGCTGTCCACGTTTCCCCCGCTGATCACGAGGACGACGTTGCTCCCGGCCCGGACAGGGATGGAGCCGTTCAGGAGCGCTGCGAGAGGGGCGGCCCCGGCACCCTCTGCGACAATATGTTTGCGTTCAAGAAGGAGGAGCATAGCATCCGCGATCTCCTCCTCGGTGACCAGAACGATCTGGTCCACGAGCTGGCTGATTATAGGGAAGGTACGGTTTCCGGTCGCAGCCACGCGGATGCCATCGGCAATCGTCCTGCCGGCAGTGACCTGCACCGGGCGCTCCTGCCTCAAAGCCTCTACGGCAGAAGGGCAGACGGAAGCCTGAACCCCTACGACAGAGATGGCAGGGCGCATACCTTTTGCGGCAACCGCAATACCGGCGATCAGTCCGCCACCTCCGACCGGGACAACGATAAGGTCGGTTTCTGGCAGGTCAGCGAGGATCTCAAGCGCGATGGTTCCCTGCCCCGCGATGACCTCGTCATCATCGAAGGGGTGGATGAAAAGCCTGCCTCCGGCTGCAAGTTCCTCTGCCCGAGAGATACTCTCCTCAAGGGTTTTCCCATGGATGATGACCTCTGCCCCGTACCCTTTGGTCGCCTCCTGCTTGGAAACGCCCACCCACTCTGGCATGACGATCACAGCCGGAACTCCGGCAGCATGGGCAGCAACCACAACCCCCTGCGCATGATTGCCTGCCGAGGCTGCGACAACACCCCGGTTTTTTATTGTTTCTTTCGCGGAGAGGATGCGGTTTGCCGCGCCACGGACCTTGAACGACCCAGCTTTCTGGAGTGTCTCGAGCTTCAGCCATACATTCGCGCCAGTCAGTGCGGAAAGGGCCGGGGAATAGACAAGCGGTGTCCGGATGATAGTACCGCTAATACGCTTCTTTGCGATCCTGATATCCTCAAGCGATACCATGAAGGAGAAAGGATTGTGAGAGATGATGAGGATTGTGGAGTGAAATCTCAGCTCTCCCCGTTTCCTCATAATGGCACGGGTTTCCTCATAAATAACGTTTATGTATTGTATTGGTTTTTGCTTTCAGGACAAATTATTACGGGATTCAACCGGTTGGTGGAAAAAAATGGTATGCGGGCATTTACTGCGCATTGCGTTTCTTGATCATCTCAAGCGCTTCAAACGCTTCCTTGCGCACAACAGGATTTTCATCGGATAACATCCCGGTCAGATGATCGACTGCCTTCTGGTCGCCAATCTCCCCGAGCAGGAGGACGGCACGCTTCCGCACATCCACTCGTTCATCCTTGAGCACCATGATAAGCGGTGTGGTAGCGGGCTGCCCGAGCATCCAGAGCGCCTCCATGGCCCCGGTCCTTGTGCGTATGTCCCCCTCCCGGAAGACCTGCATCAGCGGGGCAATCGCGGGTACACCGAGGGTTGCGAGGGATCTGACGGCTTCGATCCGGACAAGCCGTTCGGGATCGTTGAGTTCTGTTATAATGGGTGCAATCGCCTTTGAATTTCCTATCTGACCGAGAACCTCCATGGCGCCCCTGCGGATGCCCGGGCTTTTGTCATCAAGGGCACGGATAAGGGAGTCTACAGCCGGTTCTCCAATAGTAACAAGGGCGAGCGATGCCCTCCGGCAGACCTCCTCGTTCGGATCCACCAGCGCCTGGATGAGTGGTTCAATGGCATTGTCACCGAGCGAACACAGGGTTGCCATCACGGCCATCCGCACGTTCTCCTTCACATCGTTCAGTGACTCAATCAGGGGCGCTACCGCTTGCGGATCTCCGATACGACCGAGTGCAACGGCACTCTCGTGCCGAACCCCGGCATCCGGGTCTTTTAAGGACTCAACGATCTGGGGAACTGCCCGGCTCTCACCAATAATGCCGAGGGCCTGCACGACACCGCGGCGAATCAGGGGGTGGCTGTGGCGCGTTGACTGGATAAGGGGATTTACAGCCGGCTCCCCGATAAGCTGGAGTGCCCGGATGGTCTCCTGCCGTACATCATCGCCCGGCTCATCCAGCGCCACGATCAGTGACCCGATAGCCGGAGCACCGATCTTGCCGAGCGTATCGGCAGAACCTCTCCGGATGATCCAGTATTCATCCCTGAGGCCGCGGATCAGGGGATCGATGAAGGACTCGCCAAGGTCCCCGACAGAACGGACCGCTGCCCACCGGGCATCGAGATCCCCTTCGTTCAGGGCCCGAAGGAAGTTGTCCGCCCGCTCCTTCTGCGCCCGGATGTGTATCTCGTCCCGTTCCCGCTCCGCCACCTCACGCTCGCCGCTCCCTGATTTAAGGATATTGCTGAGTTTATTGATTATGCCCATAACGATTCCCGGACGAATATTAGTATAAAATCATTCAAATAGGTATCGGGTACGAAAATTACCGAATTCTCCCCCTTCCGCAATTTTTTGGGGCCTTCAGGAAAAACGAGACGCAATATTCACGCTTTTTTTATCCCGTTCTTATCCCTGCTGTCTTTGAAGGGGAAAGAAGAACGGGGGACCGTTGTCATCGGATTTCCATGATCGGTTAGGCGGGGATACTCGGGTGTCCGGAACCAAACCTCTCTCCAGGAATACTGGCTGGTTGCGCTAATGTACAGATTATGCTTATCCGAAAAAAAAGAAGGATCCCTATGATGCGAACCCGATGGTGAACTGCGACGAAGCCGTGGCTGTCTGGGGGACATCGCTTACGTAGACTGAATAAACCCCCGCAGGTATCGTGAGGTCTGTTGTATACCGCGTGCTCCAGGTCTGGTCTGTCATGACCGGGAAGCTCCCGAGATCAACCCCTCCTGCAAACCGCTCGGGTCCGAAAATTACGACCCTGACATTCGGGGCGCCCGTTGTGCATCTTCCGGAAAGGGTAATGGTATCTCCCGTGGCAACCGCATATTTGCTCGGGATGACCGAAACCAAGCCGTTGCCAATCGTTATGAATGTGGCGCGGCCGGATTCGGTTTTTCCTGCTTCACGTGCAACGATGATATAGCTTCCCGGCTGGATATTGGTACCCGGGCTCCACGTGTAGCTCCATACCCCGGCCGTACCGGGTTTAACATGGTCCAGGACAACGCCGTTCGTGTAATACCCGGGCCCGAAGAGGGTCAGGGTAACGCTGCCGGTACCCGTGGCAGTTCCGGAAAATGTGTTCGAGTCCCCGATAATCATCCGATCCCTGCTGGTCTGTACGGTCATTGTGGCTGGTTCTGCCACCGTTTCCTCGTAACTTACTTTCGCACCCTGCTCTGAACCTGGCTGGGCTGTCAGCGATGCAAAATAATTTGATGTGCCCGATGGGACGGTGATGGTAGCCTTCCAGCTTTTATATCCGCCAGAGCGGAACTCGAGCGTATGGTTCCCCGGTGCGACATCGGAAATTGTACTGGGGGTGCTTCCCCTGTACTGGTTGTCGAGATAGATCTCTGAGCCTGAAGGCGAGGACGTGAGCTGGAGTGTGCCCGGCTCAGCTGGCTGGCTGGTTATGCACCCCGCCAGCAGGATACTGATGAAGATGAGGACGAGAATTCTATGGATCATGGTTTGCCACGTACCTGACACGATAAGCGTTATTCCGGAGCGTTATATAGATTTGCAAAATAAAAAGAGTGCAGTCCCGGCTTCCCCGCAATGCAGGTACAATGGCATTAAAACCATGGAGTTCAGTGATTCCTGATCAGCGAAAGGACATTGCGTGCGAATGCGATACTTTTATCTTCATCCGTCATCAGGGTGTCGAACCTGAAGGAATGGCTCACTTCAACCTCGTCACGGATGTCCTGGATGAAAATGTCCGGGATACCCCGGTAACAGTTGAACGTCCCGATCGCGCTCGGCTCGTACCCGGCTGCCTTCATCAGAGCGCCGGCCGGACCGCTTATCGGGGCATGACCAATGAAGGGGCTGACGGCAACTACGAATTTATCCTTCAGTGCTGATCGTATCCCCTCGCAGGAGAGGATCGGCAGGATGCTCGTGATGGGGTTGGAGGGTCCGATCACCACCGCGTCGCTTGCTTCGATGGTCATGAGGGCTTCTTCGGTTGCTGCCGGGGGCACGTCACACCTTCGGACAACCTCAAGGATGTCGATCTTTCCTTGTTCCCGGATCCAGTATTCCTGGAAATGGACTGGTCCGGTGGCTGTCACCACCTGCGTTGTCACCTCCGTGTCGGTCATCGGCAGCACGGCCTCACATACGCCGAGCCGTTCGCACAAAACCCTGGTCACCTCGGTAAGTCGCATCCCCTTCCTGAGCATAGCCCCCCTTAAAATATGGACGGCACGGTCCCGGTCGCCAATTCTCATGAACTCGTCGTGGCCGAGACGGCGGGCTTCTTCATGGGTTGTGAAGGTGTCGTTCCTTACACCCCACCATGTATCAGTATTGAGAATCCCGGAAAAGAGGTACATGACCGTATCAAGATCCGGTGAGATATGGTTTCCCGATATCCAGGTGTCCTCGGCCGTATTGACGATAACCGCAATCTCGTGCCGGTCCACTACTTTCTGCATGCCCCGCAGCAGTTTCGGGGTACCCGTCCCGCCCGAAAGAAATGTGATCATTACTCAATACTTTTATGTCATGTATATGAAGATTCTTTAGTGAATCTGAAAATCATCAAAGATCCGGTCCACGGGTACGTTGAGGTAGAGGAGTTTGCGCTCGCCCTCCTCGATTCCCCGCCGCTGCAGCGCCTTCGCTATATCCGGCAGCTTGGGTTTTCTTATCTTGTCTACCCCGGAGCTAACCACACGCGGTTCGAACACTCGCTTGGCACCATGTTCCTTGCGGATGTTGCAGCCCGCCGCTTCGGGCTTTCTGACACCGATCGCACGCTCGTGGTCGCTGCCGGACTCCTTCACGATATCGGCCACGGTCCGCTATCCCATGCCAGCGAGCCCCTGATGGAGCAGTTTCTCCATATAACCCATGATGATATCGGCCCGATTGTCAGCCAGGGGATCGGCGCCCTGCTCGAAGAACATGGTATCGATCCCATTGAACTCTGCCTTCTGGTAAAGGGAAACCACCGGCTCTCCGGGATAATACACGGCGATCTTGATGTTGACAGGATGGACTACCTGCTTCGCGATGCCTATTATACCGGTGCACCATATGGCACAGTGGATGCCCAGCGCCTGATACGGCACTTGATCCAGACACCGGATGGGGGGACCGTGCTTGACGAGAACGGAGTGAACGCGGCCGAGTCGCTGTTGATCTCGCGGACGCTCATGCGGCCCAGCGTCTATTTTCACCATGTCAGCCGCATCGGGGAGAGTATGTTCCAGCTCGCAGTTCTGGAGCACACGGGGGGAGGGAATGAAGAGATGATCCGGAGCCTCATGGCTATGGATGATCCGGGGAGCATGCACGACCTGCGCAACTCCGACAGCCCCGTAGCCCGCGAGCTTGCAGAGCGGCTTTACGGGCGTCGCCTCTACAAGCGGGCGCTGTTTGCCTCTATCGACCAGGTCAGTACTCCTTCATTCCATGGGGGTGTGCCGATCCGGGCCTGCCGTGACTATGCGGAACGGATCGCGGACATTGCCGGTCTCCAGCCCCATGAAGTACTTGTTGATATCCCGGCGGTCCCGCGGGAGTTGTCGCTTGGTGTGCGGGTAAAGAACCAGCACGCGGTGGTCAGTTTCGAGGAGTTCTCGCCCCGCATCCGAACACTGAACGCGAACCGGCGCGAACAATGGCGCCTTGGCGTGTACACGCTCCCGGAACACCGCGACGTTGTGGCGGAGGCGGGGTGTGCGGTCCTCCATGTACGGAAGCCGACCCGTCAGGACACGTTGTTCTGATGCATTCTCTCTGGTCTGCAGTGGGATGCGTAAATAAACAATAATATATCCCTATCCCCAAACATCACCCATATGAAGTACTTTGTCATTTGCGCGATGGTCCTTGCGTGTGCCATTGTTGCGGGGTGCTCCAGCACCCATGCACCACCAATCATACCGTCTCCGACAGCGGTAACGGTAACCACGGCGGTGGCAACCGCAACCCCCCAACCCTCATTCTCCATGGGGGATCACTACCTCATGAAGTCGTACTCCTTCCAGAGCGATAACGATACCATCTCTGAGCAATTCCATGTCGATATCCCTTCATGGGCGATTGGGTTTGACATCATCCCGCTTAATGACAATGCCCAGTATTGCTGGTTTGTACTGAATGTCACGAACATGAATACGGGTCATATCGATTCATTCGGGTACGGGGGTAACAACAGCTTTGAGCTCCACCAGAAATACCCGATGTACACCACAGGTCCCTATAAAATTGAGATGAAGGGAAACCGGGTTAAGGTTGATCTCATCGCAGCCAAGCGGAACCCGTAATCATCGTGGAGGTGCTGACATGTTTGAAGACTGGATTGTCGTTTCCTGCGCGGTTGTCATCATCATTATTGTGGCAGCGGTTACCCTGCTGCAGCTGCGCGGGGCAGATCGTCGTATGCATGAGAACAGCTACAAGATCAGGATCTATTCAGATCTCCTGAATGCGATCACCGATCTGAACCTGGCCGGCGGAGATTCCTACAAGATGGACATCGCCAAAAAGAATCTGGCTCTGACCCTCAACCGGCTGAACCTCGTCGGGAGTATCGGAGTCCTCAAGAGTACCAACGATCTCCTTGATTTCTTAAACGAGCACAAAGACAAGGAGTTCGACACCCTCCGGCTCCATAATATCCTCAACACGCTCGTCATCGAGGCACGCCGGGACCTCAACCCGTCGCACGCACGGAACGTTGAGGAGGCGCACGTCAGGTACCGTTTCTACGCCCCACCGAGGGGGAAGTAAATTTTTTTTAGGGATAGTCACATTTCAGCGACTCATTTCTTGCTCGGATCGAAGCCCCCCCTTTTTGCCATCCCTGCCCCTGTTGGGAGTGGGGGGCGCCTGCGGTTCTTGAGTATGACCGGGTTTCCTGAGCCTGATGATACAACGTCATCGCATTTAGGGCAAAGCAGCGAAGCGAAGTCCCTGGAGCGCCAGTGTTTTGTCCATTCTGTAGAAAAGCTGTGAAAAACAAATTGCCACAAGAATAACGATGGGACTCCGGGCGCACGCCGCCTCCCCTAGGCACGCCCCTTGGAGCATGACGGTGTCCGGGAATCGTTTGAAAATTTTACCGGGAATCAGGAGGGCCAGGCCCCGCATGCGGCCTCCCCCCTCTTCAGGGAGAGAGTGGGTACCGTCCCCTGTCCCAAGAAACGGCAGATAATTTCCTGAAGGAATCTGTAATGTCATACGGGTAAAAATTCCCCATCGTTTTTTCCGGTTCTCACGAAAAGGGCCTCCCTACCGGAGTCTCTGTGGCGGGTTGTGTAAAAGAAGCAGGGACGTATCCTCTCGTATGCCCCCCGTCCCTCGTACGGAGGACCGGGCTGGCGTAAGGACAGATGATAAACAGTTTAAAACCATGATCTGACACCCATCCTGCACAAACTCTTTTTTATCACCACTCCGACATTGGTATCACAGGAGAGCGGGAGACGGCCATGAAAAAGGAGTTTGTTGTCGGTGTGACGGGCGCCAGCGGGGCGATCTATGCAAAGCGCCTGCTCGAGGTCCTCTGCAGGGATGCACGGGTCCATCTGATCGTATCGGATGTTGCACGGAAGATCGCGTTCCATGAGGGAGTTTCTTTTGAGGGGCTCGATGCAACCTACCACGGGAACGACAAGCTCTTTGCCTCAATCGCGAGCGGGTCTCACCGGTATGATGGCATGGTGGTAATTCCCTGCAGTTCCAAAACGCTTGCGGCGATTGCCAACGGTTACGCAGACAACCTGATCACCCGCACCGCGGATGTCTGCCTCAAGGAGCACCGCACCTGCATCCTTGTCACCCGCGAGATGCCGCTCTCAAGGATCTACCTCAAAAACATGCTGGCCGCAGAAGGGGCAGGTGCAACGATCATGCCGGCGAGTCCCGGGTTCTATAACCGGCCGGAGAAGATAGATGACCTCGTCGACATGGTTGTAGCCCGCGTGCTGGACCATCTCGGGGTGGAACACACGCTTGGACAACGCTGGAGTGGTTACGATGCGTGAATTTATCAAAAAGATGCGGAACGCGGGGCTTGTAACCGAGATAAAGGACGATGTGTCGGCAGATATGCAGGCGGCAAAGATGGCAGCGGGGACTGACCGGCTCCTCTTCTTCCACACTATCGGGGGCCATCGTGCGGTGATGAACCTCACTGCAAGCCGCAGGGCGCTCTCCCTTGCCCTCGGCATTGACGAGAAGAAGATGGTCAGGACCCTCGCGGATGCGAAGTACAATGGCAATGTCGTGGAAGACGGACCCCTCCCGATGAAGAAGCCCGACCTGAATAAGCTCCCGATCCTGCACCACTTCCCCCGGGATGCAGGCCGGTACATCACCTCTGGCATCGTCTTCTCCTCCTGGGAGGGAGTGGAAAATGCATCGATCCACCGTATGCAGGTGCTGGACGACCACCGTGTTGTCGCGAGACTGGTTGAAGGCCGGCATACTCACGTGATGCTGAAAAAAGCCATCGCGAAGGGGGAGAACCTTCCTGTCGCGATCACGATTGGGACACACCCGGCGGTAACTTTTGCGAGCTGTACGCGGGTGCCGACCGGCATGGAGCTCCCGTTTGCCTCAGAACTGATGGGCGGAACGCTGAAGGTGAAGCGGTGCAGAAACGGGGTGCTCGTACCTGATGCCGAGGTTGTGCTGGAAGGGTACATCACGAAAGAACTCACGGAGGAGGGACCGTTTGTAGACATCACCGGGACCTACGACCCGGTCCGCATGCAGCATATCATCGAGTTGACCGGCATGTTCACAAAACCGGACTTCATCTATCACGGGATCCTCCCGGGCGGCGATGAACACAAAGTGCTGATGGGCGCCCCGTACGAACCTAAGATATACAAGGCCGTCGCTGGCGTGACTGAAGTCCGGAATGTTGTTCTGACAAAAGGCGGCTGCGGCTATCTCCATGCCGTTATCCAGATAAAAAAGAGCACACAGGGCGATGCGAAGAACGCGATCATGGCGGCATTTGCAGCCCACACCTCGCTCAAGCATGTGGTTGTCGTGGACGAGGATATCGATCCCGAAGATCCGCATGAGGTGGAATACGCGATTGCAACCCGCGTAAGCGGAGACCGGGATGTTCTGGTCATCACCGGTGTGCGGGGCTCATCGCTCGACCCGTGCCAGCTCGAAGATGGCACCAACGTGAAGATCGGGGTGGATGCAACGATGGTGATCGGCCGCGAGGCCGACTTCATCCGTGCTGCATGGTGAGCCACATGTATCTCGACCCCGACGATGAACAGATCCTTGCCGGGGAGCAGGGTGAGACCCGGCAGAAGATGCTTGAGCTCCTTGTTGCTCTCGGCAAAGTATTTGGTGCCGCCCGGCTCGTCCCCATCAAAAGTGCGCAGGTGAGCGGGGCGTCCTACAAGACAATCGGCGAGTATGGTCTCCAGTGGCTCAACACCCTTGATGCAAAGGCAGTTGTCCCCGCCGTTCTGAACCCCATCGGTATGCCCCGGGGGCGCTGGCAGGAGATGGGTGTGGACCCGGATTTTGCAAAAAAACAGCAGGCTGTAGTTGCCGCGTATGAGCGGCTCGGCATAAGCCTCGAATGCACCTGCACCCCGTATTACCTGCGGGAAACCTTGATTGGCGATCACCTCGCGTGGTCTGAGTCGTCAGCCGTCTGCTATGCGAATTCCGTTCTCGGCGCCCGGACCAACCGCGAGGGTGGGCCCGGTGCCCTTGCCGCCGCACTCGTCGGAAAGACCCCCTGCTACGGGCTCCACCTCGCGAAGAACCGGACGCCCCAGGTTGTTATTGATGTACAGATAGCAACCCGGGACTGGACTCCTGCCGACTACGGGGCCCTCGGGTACCATGTCGGAAAACTTGTCGGAAACCGGATCCCCTACTATACCGGCATCACCCCGGATCGCGACCAGCTCAAAGCCCTTGGTGCTGCCATGGCAGCCACCGGTGCTGTTGCCCTGTATCATGTTGAAGATGTTACCCCGGAAGCGCAGAAAAACTGTTTTGGAATCAGCCATCTTGAGAAGATCCCGGTTGAGGTAAAAGAGATCGCAACCATATTCCGGGAGGTCCCGGTCGAGGCTGTGGCCCTTGGCTGTCCCCACTGCTCACCCGATGAGCTGGGCACCCTTGCCCGGCTTCTGTCCGGGAAGCGGGTGACAAAACCCTTCTACGTTTTTGCTTCGCAGGGTGTGATCGATAGGAACCATCGGGACGTGGAAATCATCGAGAAGAGCGGGGCGAAGGTTTATGCAGACACCTGTATGGTCGTATCGCCTGTCATGGAGCAGTATACGGGGATCATGGTCAACAGCGGCAAGGCACTCGCATATGTGCCGGACATGTGCCGTGCAGTCGCCCGGATCGGTACCACCGAGGAGTGTGTGAGTGTGGCGACTGAGTAAGCCTCTTGTTGCGTTCTCCATGCAGATAATCTCCCCCCCGCGCGGGAACAGCCCCGCCCTTCCTTCTCCTGACCATGTCTTTTGGTCCACCCGGCCTTGACAGACTGTCGCCAGGATCCCATTCTCTCTGCATCTACCGCAAGGTTTCCCGGAGCAAAAAAAAGGGACCGGTTATCCGAATGACAACAGAATTCTTCTAATTTCCGCAACCGCTTCGGGTGAAGGATTGTGGCCCGCGCGTACGCCTTCACCATAGGACAGCATCTTCCGGACGGTGTCCATCCCCATGGTACTGAAGGGTATGCCATCCCATCTCTTCTGGTCAATTTTGTTCCACGTGCACTGCAGCAGGTGGCGCAGGACCAGAATCTCCCCTTCTTTCAACGATTTCCATTCCGGGCCAAGGCCCTGCTGCATCAGTTTCACTGCCTGTTCCACCCGTTTCTCGCGGTGAACATGGTACATCCTTCTGCCGATCTCAGCCTTTGTAACATCCGGCATACTTTTTCCCCGCATCATCCCAGAGATGGGTTGATGAGTCAGTCCCTTTCCCGTCCCATATACTTTGTGCAAACTCATCTGGCAAACGATTCCGCCCGGCAGGAAAATTTATTATCCGGAACCTGTATAGATTCAAAAACTATGTCCCCGTCCACAGAGGATAACCTGGGAAGGCGCCGGTTCCTGCTCCACCGGGAAAAAGCAGTCGAGCAGGCCGTGGAGAGGATACGGCGCTTCAAGGACTCCGGATGGGAGACCCTCAGTTCCGACCAAAGGACTGACCTCAGGAAGGTCCTTGCCGAGATTTGGGAGAACTGCGAACACAACCAGTGGGAACAGTACTGTTTTTCAACTCTTACAAGAGCGGACATCCTCCGGCTGGTATCTCTGGGCAACGATGTGCGGGCTCAGCATCGCCAAATCTGTGATATCCGCGAGGAGATCGGCGCAATCCTGCTGTCCTGTTCAACGGGCAGCTGACCCGGAGTGACCATACCTTCAGTCAGCTTCCACCCCGATAGGTTTATGTTCAGGAAGACTGTTAGGTTGTATCATTAGGAGACACGAACATGGTAGGCTGGGAAGTCCCTATTGGAGCAGCCATCGCTTTTGCCGCTGGCGCTATCGGTACTGGCTGGGCGCAATCACGGATAGGTTCTGCAGGGGCAGGTGCGATTGCAGAACGACCGGAGACCTCGGGGTCGATCATCATCCTTGAGGCAATCCCGGAGACACTTGTCATCCTGGGGTTCGTTGTTGCAGCGATGATCATTCTGATGGTGAAATAGCGAAAACGGCAGCAGTCCCGCATCCCTCCGACCCGGATGGGGGACAGGATGATGCCGCAAGACCCGGGCTGGTGATCTGACGTGGCATATGAAGACCTGTTAAAATCGGTAGAAGAGAGCGCTCACGAGAAGGAGCAGGCTCTCCGGAACAAGGCAGCGGCAGCTGTTGATGAAATCCATTCGCGCTCCAAAAAGCAGGCCGGGGAACTCCGGCAGGCACACCTCGATGACGCGGGCAAATCCATCACGACCGAACGGAACAAGCTGCTCTATCTTACCAAGGCAGAGAACAAGGAACTCCTGATTAAAACACGGGAGGTCGCGTTTGAACGGGCTTTTTTTGAAGCAGAGACTGGTTTTCTGAGCCTGCGCTCCGATCCGAAGTACCCGCGTGTTTTTAAAAATCTCCTCAGCGAAGCCGCCAACGCACTGGGGAGTGCAGCATTTGTTGTCCATATAGATCCGCGGGACGAGGAGCTCTGTAAAAAAACCCTCGCTCTTCTCAACCTGTCCCCGTCTATCCGGACTGACATAACGACGGCAGGAGGCGTTGTCGTGAACGTACCTGACAACTCGATTGTGATATCCAATACGATTGAGTCGAGGATGCAGCGGGCAAAGGAGCTCAAGAGGAAAGAGATCCACGGCATCCTGACCGGAGCATGACCATGGATTACGGGTACATCAATGCACGGATGCGGGGGATGAAGAGTCGTCTCCTGTCGCACCGCGCCCTTGATGACCTTATCCTGAAGCCGGATCTTGAATCCCTTATGGCTGATCTGGAGAACAGTCCCTACCGGGAAGATATCATTGAGGCGAAAGGCCGGTCGTCGGGTATTCTCTGTATAGAGTCCGCCCTCCGACAGAATTTTATCAGAACCTTCAGGAAGATCCAGGACTTTTCCCAGGATGAGAAGGAAGCAATGCGCTATATTGCCATCTTCCTGCACCGGTGGGATGTCCAGAACATCAAAACGATCCTCCGCGGGAAAAACCTCCAGACAACAACAGAGGAGATTCTCGAATGCCTCGTGCCGGCAGGAGAACTTGATGATGCAACATTAAAGGAACTTCTCAAACAGCCCGATGTGAAAGCGGTCATCGACCTCCTGGCCACCTGGGAGATCCGCTATGCAAAACCCCTGACGGAAGCTTTTCCCGAGTTTGCAAAAACCAAAGATCTTGCAGTTCTCGAATGTGAGCTCGACCGGTATTATTATGCCGATGCCCTTGCCTCCGTCAAAGCATCCACGTATAATAATAATCTGATACGGGATCTTCTCTCGCTTGAGGTTGATATCGTGAATGTCCGGACGGTTCTGCGGATGGTCCGGGACGGCATAGGCCCTTCGGATGCGCAGCGATATCTCATCGGTGGCGGGAAGGATTTTGACGACAAGACGCTCCAGCACCTCCTCTCCCTCCCAACCATTGATGAAGTTGTCAAAATCCTGGCGGCAAAGCAGTACCATTTTCTCTCCAGAATTCCCGAAGCCGCAATCCGGACCCAGAAAATATCAGTTATCGAAAAGGAGCTCGAGCGGTTCCTCGTAAAGGAGGGTGTCGGGGCGTTCCTTCTCGAACCCCTCAGTGTAGCCTCCCTTGTCGGGTACTTCTGGGCCAAGTACAACGAGATCACCAATATCCGGATCATATCCCGGTGTAAGACGGCGGATTTTCCCGTTGAGAACCTGAAAGAGGAGCTCGTGTATGTATAAGTTCGTGGTTGTGACCGACAGCGACCGGGCGTCCGGATTCCGTCTTGCCGGTGCAGAAGTGCTCGAAGCGAGAGACGCCGGGGAGGCCCGGACCATTATACCCCCGCTTCTGTACAAGGATGATATCGGGATTGTTGCCGTCAATGAAGAGTACATGCTCTCGCTTGACGAGAAAGTGATGGACCGTATCGAGAAGATGCACCGGCCGCTCATTATTCCCCTGCCGTCGAAATCAAAGGAGATAGACCGGAAGACGTATATCGAGCGGCTCCTGAAAAAAGCTATCGGGTACAACATCGTTTTGAAGAGGTAATGACATGATCACGGGGAAAATTCTGAGAATTTCGGGCCCGGTCATCATCGCCCGCGGGATGAAAGGGTCGAAGATGTATGATGTGGTGAAGGTTGGTGACGAAGCCCTCCGGGGCGAGATCATCCGGCTGGAAGGGGAAGAAGCGGTTATCCAGGTTTATGAGGACACTACCGGTCTTCTGATCGGTGAACCGGTGGTGAACACGGAGCAGCCTCTCTCCGTGGAACTCGGGCCCGGTCTCCTCTCGTCAATCTATGACGGGGTCCAGCGTCCCCTCCCCGTGCTCATGGCAAAGAGCGGTGACTTTATCGCCCGCGGGATCTATGCGCCCGGTCTCAACCGGGAGAAGAAATGGGAGTTTGTTCCCCTGGTGAAGAAGGGAGATACGGTCACCAACGGGGATATCATCGGGACGGTGAAGGAGTACCACTTCGAGCACCGGATCCTCGTCCCTCACGGTGCCGGTGGCACCGTGACCGATATCAGATCCGGCTCCTTCACCGTTTCGGAGATTGTCTGCACCCTTGACCAGAAGACAAATCTCACCATGATGCAGCTCTGGCCGGTCCGTATCCCGCGGCCTCATAAGAAGAAACTCGATCCCGTCCTCCCGCTCATTACCGGCCAGCGGGTCTTCGATTGCATATTCCCGGTGACGAAGGGCGGGACTGCCATGATCCCGGGCGGCTTTGGCACCGGTAAGACGGTCTCGGAGCAGACCCTTGCCAAATGGTCCGACACCCAGGTCGTGGTTTATATCGGCTGCGGGGAGCGGGGCAACGAAATGACCGATGTACTCGCCGAGTTTCCCGAACTGGTAGATCCCCGGACCGGCCTGCCCCTCATCCAAAGGACGATCCTGATAGCCAACACCTCCAACATGCCGGTGGCTGCGCGGGAGGCCTCGATCTATACCGGGATCACGATTGCAGAGTACTTCCGGGACATGGGCTACGATGTAGCCCTGATGGCCGATTCGACCTCGCGATGGGGTGAAGCCCTGAGGGAAGTCTCCGGGCGGCTCGAAGAGATGCCCGGTGAGGAAGGGTATCCGGCGTATCTCGCGACAAGGCTCTCTGCATTTTACGAGCGGGCGGGCAGAGTGATCTGCCTGGGAACAGAGGGCCGGAACGGGTCGGTTACAGTGGTCGGGGCGGTTTCCCCTCCCGGTGGC
>ERZ795055.469-NODE-469-length-38555-cov-7.060182_pt1 | contig 38555 bp, 21 predicted proteins | sample MGYA00375139_ERZ795055 | MGnify/ENA primary metagenome ERZ795055 (study PRJEB30184, sample SAMN05720283) | anaerobic digester metagenome | isolation source: active sludge of municipal wastewater-treating anaerobic digesters | place: USA | collected 2015-01-23 ... | reverse complement strand
GCACCTATTGACAAGCATGATGCAGCGACTCTAAACTTAATTGTGCATCGAGTCGATGCACCATAACGTCAGCCTAAGGAGTCAATCATGAGCGAAGCCTTGTTTTTCCATGCCGGTTGTCCAGTGTGCGTATCCGCTGAACAGCAATTCATCCGTGCGCTCGATCCGACAAAATACGCGGTAGAAGTTGTCCATCTGGGCGAACAAAAGGACCGTATCGCCCAGGCCGAGGGCTACGGCGTGAAGTCGGTACCCGCGCTGGTCATTGGCGGGCAGCCGTTCCACATCAACTTTGGCGCTGCGCTGGCCGATCTGAAATAGGAGATTTCGATGCTCAAACATTTCCTGCCTGCGCTCGCTTCGATAGCTGTTGTCCTGCCGGCCATCGCGGCCGACGCCCAGGTGCCCTACCCGACTGCCTATCGCGACTGGCATCACGTCAAGAGCATGGTCATCGATAAAGGCCATCCGCTGTACGAGGCCTTCGGCGGCATCCATCACCTCTACGCCAACCAGAAAGCCGTGGCGGGCTACAAGTCCGGCAAGTTCCCGGATGGTGCGATCATCGTGTTCGATCTTTTGGAAGCGAAATCAGCCGACAATGCCGTCACCGAGGGCCCGCGCAAGGTCGTCGGCGTGATGCACAAGAACGCGAAGAAGTACGCCGCGACGGGCGGCTGGGGCTTCGAGGGCTTCGGAGGCGGAGACAAAACCAACCGTGTCGTGCGTGACAACGCGGCCAGCGCCTGTTTTGCTTGCCACGAGCCACAGAAGAGCCACGACTACGTGTTCAGTCGCTTGCGGGATTGAAGCAGGGTGTCAAAGGAAGCTCCGATGGCCCCCGAGTGGCAGGTTGACGTCTGGTTGAACACCCGGGCGCCGCTGGAACTGTCGCAGCTTCGGGGGCGCGTGGTTCTGCTGCACGCCTTTCAAATGCTTTGCCCGGGCTGTGTAAGCCACGCCGTGCCGCAGGCGGAACGAGTGCATCGGGAATATGCCGAACTCGGTGTGTCGGTCGTTGGCTTGCATACTGTCTTCGAGCACCATGCGGCGATGACGCCGGTGGCACTCAAAGCTTTCTTGCATGAATACCGTGTGACCTATCCGGTGGGCGTGGATGTCGCAGTAGCGGGAACCCCGGTTCCAGAAACGATGAATCGCTACGGGATGCGGGGCACACCCACACTGATCCTCATCGACCGCGCCGGCAAGCTGCGCCTGCACGAATTCGGGCAGATCGATGACCTGAGATTGGGGATGATGCTCGGACGACTGCTCGCAGAGGAGACCGCCAGCTGGCGGGGCGACCTAAGAGGCCAGCTTTAGATTAGTTATCAGCCGTTAGGATGGCACCGGTGTCTCATCCTGGCCGGTTGGGTGAGGTCGCCAATGGCCGCTTCGGAGAATTCCAGTTCGCTGAACCTGGGTCTAGGTGAATGACCACTATCGGGAAACCGCTACTTCCGTTTTGGGTCGGCTGCACTCAGTGACGAAGGGCAGCTTCCGGGAAGCGAAACTCCAACGGCGGCTTTACGGCGACGAACTCGGAAAGGTGAATTTCGCGTCCCGACCCTGAAGAGCCGTTCGCCCCATCAGAGGCTGAAAGTCGGGTATCCGATTCAAGCGGTCACAATAAACGACCATTCAGGGACAGCACGTCGGCCACTGCTGCCGTTGGGCCTACGGCCGCTGTCGGTCGGCAATGCGCCGGTCAACTGCCCCTCAGATCGAATTCACGTTGAACGGCAGCTTCTCGCGCCGGGTGAACTCACACTACCGACCCTGAGCCGACATCCGCGCCCTCGAATTCGTCGCCCTGAAGCCGCCGATCGGACCCGCCCACTTTAGGCAGATGGGCCGACAGGGCCAACGCGTCCTTCAAAACTTCATCGTAAGCGCGCGAAGGCCTGGTAGGAACCGTCGCCCTAAGATGTGGCAATGCCCAGACCGCCCACGTCCGCCGTCAGTGCGCTCGGCAGGTACCGCCCGCCGCGGCTCGGGCGTGTGTTCCTGCGCGAACGGCTGTTCGCGGTGCTGGACGCGCACCACGCAGCCTGCGGGCTGTGGATCGCCGGGCCACCCGGCATGGGCAAGACGACCCTCACCGCCACCTACCTGCAGGCGCGCGGCGTGCCGTGCCTGTGGCTGCAGCTCGATGCGGCCGACGCCGCCATCAGTACGTCCCTCCACTCGCACTCACTTCTCCTTCCAACCAATCACTTGTCTCGGGCACCGCTCGAGTAACACTTCCGACAACGGCTGCCGCCCAGTCAGATGCCCCCCGATCTTAAGCACCCGGCTCGCTCGATCCGTCAGCAGCCAGCGTACCGTCACGGGCTTCCATTCAACGCGCTCGATCGTGACACCCGGCGGCGTGTCGGCCCAGCCGCGGCTCAACCTGCAATGCTACGCACCGACCTGAAACCACACGACAATCGCGAGATCCGCAAAATCGTCGGCTTGCCGACACAGGGCCAGTTGCCAGGCGGCATGACTCTCATCCGCCTGAATACTCGGAGATCGCCAGTCGGTCCACGCGCCACCTCCCGACCGGTGATGGAAGTCGAACTCTTCGACAATCAGCTGGGCCGATTCAACCACCCGCCCGAGCGGAAGTACCGGCATTGTGCCCGTCGTGGGCGTCCATGCGTCTCTGGGAGGCCTCACCTCGACCCAATCCCCGGCCAGTACCGATCCGGCGGCCGGCACGATCACGATCGCCATTTTCCAGATGGCGACGCTGTAGCCCGCCATGAACTGCGGCAGCCGCGCCGGATCAATGGCAATCATCTGTGCGGTCCCCATCGGTCCGGCGGCCAGTCGAGCCCACGCCGTCGGATACTCGTGCATCACGCTGAAGGCCCGAGCCAGACGATGCTCGTCGGAAGCGAGCTGCGCCTGTTGAGCGAGTGTCCGCCTCACATGCGACGCCGCTCGCGCTCTCAGCGCCTCTCCGCCATCTCGTGCGGTGTAACGCACATGCAAGATTAGATCAGAGACGGAGGCGTAGTCGAAGGCGCGAAACTCCGCGGGCAATTCAAACCGCCACCGTGAAATCGCGCCCGCGCCTTCGAACGGCAGATAGCGCTCATCTCGAAAATCAAACTCGAACAGCCCCGCGTCATTCTGACCCGAGCTGGTCGCAATCGACTGAACCGGCACCAGTTGATGGACGAAGTTGGGGTCATCGATCCCCGTGTACTCGTGGCTCGTACCGGCCATCTTCGCGCGCATCCGGTTGCCGAGCAGCGTGAGCGTGCCGGACACACTACTGTAGGGACCGACCACACAGGGTAAGGAGACACTGATGCTGCGAATTCGCCGGAAGTAGTGCCCCGGGAAGTCAAGGTCGAACAGCTCCTCCGGAACCTCAAACTCGCACCGTCCCGTCGCGCGAAGCCGCGCGAGTGCCAGCGGGTTCAGCTGCGACAGCGACACGTGCTTGGTGATTTCAAGCTCGCGCACATTGCGATCTAGGAACATCGCCTCGAGACGTCGCAGATCCATGGCGAGTCGCTCGCCTGACATCAACCCCTTTCGAGCGTCCTCCCACGCGCCGATCCGAATGACGCCGGGCCGCGTCACGCCGAGCTCGAAGGCCAAGGACTGCTCGGTTCTCCTGGCGTACTGGTAGGCCAATTGGTACGCGCTGCGGTGCACCTCGTTCAATCGATCCGACATCCACTCATAGAGTTCGGTGTTCGTGAACTTCTCGCGCAGGAACGCATCGATATCGCTCGCGTTCGACCGTTGTCGCTCGTGCTGCTGAAGCTCCTTGTTGGCGAGATCGACTCGAATCTCCGCCGCGAGAATCTGCCGATCGATCTGCGCCAGCTCCCGTGCCGCCAGGTTCGACTGCAGAATCCATTCGTCATACCGGCGCTGGTGGCCCGCAATCATGCCGCTGCGATTACCCTGGAAGCTGGCATTCGCCGCGAGCATCTGCGCGGCCTGCCCGATCGCATTCAAGGCCAGACCGATGTTCTGGCCGCCGTACGTCGCCTTCGGCGCCGGGTCTGGTCCGCCCACGGTGATCTGTGGAAACGCGTGCGCCACCCCTGCCGCCACCATCAATCCATTACCGATGAGCGAGTACGAGTTGCCGGCCGCGAGCCAACGCATCTGATCGGCCTCTTCAAGCGACAGACCGTAGCCTCGCAGGGCCGAATCGACGGAGTCCCCGGCGCCAGCAAGCCGAAGTCGAGATTGCTCGAGCAGGGCGCGCTCCTGCTCTGCAGGGACCTGAATGTCATCTTTTCCGAGCAGCCGCTGATAGTGTCGATAACGCAGTTCAGCGCTCTGGCGCGACTGGCGCGCCGACTGCAATTCGGCGTCCGCCAAGTCACGTTGCTGACGCTTCAGATCGCTCATGCGATCGAGCAGCGCCACCTCATGCCCCGACCGCAGCGCCGTCAGCTCCTCCGCCTCGTGCTTTTCCGCGGCCGCCAGCACCGCTGCGCCGAGTCCTTTGACCTCGTTGCAGAGCTCCAACGCGCGCTGCAGAACAACAGGAAATCGATACTTTGACGGGGGTGCGAAGGCTTCGTTCATCAACTGCGACAGATCGAGTCCGGCCGCGACGGCCCGCACCAGCAGCGCTGGATCAATCGGCGGCTCGAACATGGGCAGTCTTCGCGAAACGCCCTCGATGTTCTGGCTGTTGCGGATCTTGTAGAGCCGATCCGCAATCGTGTCCCAGTACTCGGTGATTCGGTCATTCGGCGGGATGCAGAACACCAGCGATCCAAGCGACAGCAGCTTTCGCAGCTCAGCGATCTGAGGATTGTTGACGGAAGGTCCGACCGGCCCCATGCGCATCAGCTGCTCCAGGAACTCCAGCCATGCGCGGAAGAACGGCAAATCGCCGAGTGACACCCACGCGTTGGAGAAGCCATCCCACTTGCCATCGAGGCCCGCATAGCTCGGCGTCGTCAGCATCTGTCGCCCACCGGGCATCGACGTCGGTCGGCGACCTATCAGATCCGCCGCCAGCAGGTAGAGTTGAGTAGCTTCATTGATCGATTCAATCGTATCGCGCGCAAAAGCCTGATCGCCCCAGGCGATCAGCACGTCGAGGTACTTCAGGACCGTCATCCACTGGTACGCGCGAGGCCTCATGCGGGAAATGCCGTGCGGCCTGAAAGGCTGCGTGCGTGAGAACTCAATCTGCGAGCGGAGCGCCTCAGACTGCGTGCTCGACAGCTGGCCGCGTGAAAAGTCGGTCAGCAGATCATCGATGGAGATTCCGGCACCCGCGTCGGCGAAGGGCGGAAACTGCCAGTAGTTCATGCCCACCGTGCCCGGCACGGTGCTGGGCATCGGACGGGTCGGGTCGAAGATCAGATGCAACCACTTGATCGACTCCGCGTGCTTTTGCTGCGTTGCGAAGGCGTGCGCGACGAGCATTGGAATGTGAAACCCCACCTCCCACGAGTACAAGCTGTAGGGCCACGGCGACGAAAATTCCGCCAGTGCGCCGGCCGAATTTTGCGTGACCTGCGGCGACAACTCACTGAGGTACTGAAGTCGCGCAGACTGCACGTCCTGCGAACCGATCTGCACCTGATCGACGGGCGCGAGCGCGAGCGCTTCGCGCGCGCCCTGATGGAGGAACTCTGACGCCGGCAGGACCTGCCATCGCCCTTGGCTGTCGCGATAGAAAAGCGCGGATCGACCCGCCTCCTCCAGGTACAACGGCTCGTCCAACTCGGTGCGGCCGGTGCCGCCACTCGCGAGCGCGAAGAAGCGCTGCAGCAGTGACACCGGGCGTGCCAACAGTTCGCCTTTCCACCACAGCGCGGCGGCGGCACCTTCGCGTGAGCCGGATGACTCGTGGGTGGTACTGTTGAACTCGGATATGAGCTCGGGGCGACCAGGGGACGGAACACTCTCGACACCGAGTGCCCGGCCCCAGGTGAACTCCGTGACCATCTTCATGCGAATCTGCCGATCGGCGAGGAATCGCGGGTCATCCAGTGCCTGAGGGAACTGTTCAGCAATCCGAATCTCGTTGTCGTAACGCGGGTCGAACTCGATCGGACCGAAGAGTTTCGGGAGTTGGCCGGCGACGGTGATCCGGACGTAGAGCCATGCGCTCGCTCTTCTGACCACCAATGTCGGCATCGGCGTCAACAATGTCGTGACCGCCGTCCCTGCCTGGACCGCCATCTGGATCGGTTGCGAGGCGGTCGCCCAATCTTTCCACCCCGCCGTACCGACGCCTTCGTGTCTGGTGTCGAGCTCGCGCGAGCCCCACACCTCGACCCGCGCTGAATCCAACGCAAGGTACAAAGTCTGGCTCGCCGTGCTGAGTACGCTGGCGACTTGAACACGCAGATCCTGGACCGACAGGTTCCACACGCGACGCGCCGTCCCGGGATTCACAAAGACGCCGAGTGGCCAAGGTGACACAGTCACCGGCGGACCGGCGATGTCCTCCGCCGCATAGACCGCAATACGCGGAATCGAGTTCTGCTCAAGAACACGCAGCGCGAAGCTCACGGCCTCTGACTTGTTGACGAGCATTGGGACCAGCAGCGCTTCACGCCACTTGCGCGGCGGTGTCCATCCGTCGTTGTTGCGCAACGTCCAGGCAAACTCGACGCTCCACTGGGCGGCGGAGCCAAGGGTCGCGCGATCGTCTCCCGCGCGACTGATCTGCAACCACGCGATATGTGGCTGCCCGCGCTGCACAAAGCACACCAGATGCGCGGTGGACGGGACGGTCGGTACCGGCTCCCACGGCGTCCATGTCGCAGACGCGGCCGTCAGATGCCATTGTCGATAGTAGAAGCGGTAGGGCTGGTCCGGTGTTCGCGCGACGACATGCACTCGCGACAGGCCATCAGGCGTCTGCTCCTTATACATTGCCCGAACCGTCAGCCGACTGAGGTCCCCGAGGTCGGTCAGGTAGTCCTGAAAGAGCCGAACAGCACGCTCGGTGGACAGGTCCGACTGAAGAACTTCGCTCTCCAGCTTGCGAAACAAATGCGACTTGTTGTCGCGCAGCGACGGCTCCAGCCAGTTCTCCGGGTACAGGAAGACTTTGCGATTGGCTTCCCACATCCGATAGCTCTTGAGCCACGACCAGCTTGCTGCCAACCCGGCGCTGGCCACGCCCGACTCCAGGTTCATCAGCCATCGCTGTGTGAACAGCTGCGCCGCGCTGATTGCCTGCTTGATGCGCGTCGTGCGCATCGCCGCGCCCATGTCGACATCGAGCAGATAGCGTCCGTGGAGTTCGGAGGGACTGCGCGCGCCGTCCCGATGCCGCAGATAACTGACCAAGGCCGATCGCTGACGCTCACGCAGCGAATCCATGGCGGTCCGCAGCGCATCATCCGCACTGGCCGCTCCGAAACGCCCGATGACGGCCGCACGCGCCACCGTGGCGTTGCTCTCGTCAAACGTCGTACGCGTGAGGGCCACCAGTGCCGGCGCAGAGATTCTCAGACGACTCAGCGTCTCGGCGATCGCAATCACCTGATCCAACACCATCGGATCGCGCAACGGGCGCGCCGCCTGTATCCGGCCCTCAACGGCCAGCACCGCCGCGAGCGAGCCCGACGACAGCGAGAACAGCGCTTCGATCGCACGCAGCGCGGCGTCCAATGACTCCAGAGTAGCCTGACGAACGCGCTCGACGGCGGTATTGGAGTCTGCGAGTCGGCGTCGCACCACCGCGAGTTCCATCGCCGCCCTCAGGTCTTCGAAGCGTGCGATCACCGTAGCGTTGGCAAGCTCGACCAGTCCGAGCCAACGAAGTCCGTCGAACCCGCTCGCGGCATCAAACCAGTCACGTTGCGCGGCCTGGATGCCGAGACGCTGACAGACGAGGCCACATCGTTCGATCAGATCCATTGCGGCCATGGCGGCCGCCACGGCGGGATCATCCGCACGGCCGACCCACCCGCTGGCAGCGAGCGTGTCGCGGGTCAACGGTGCAAAGACGTCGCGCGAGGGGACCTCGAGCTGGGCGATCGTATCGAGCGATTCGAGCAACGACACGTCGAGTCCCGCGCGCTGAGCCGCCAGTCGAAGCGTCCGCTGGCGCCGCATCGGCCGCAACAGCGCAGCCTGCACCAGGGCGAATCGTTCCAGCGGATTGCGCGCCGGAACGTACAGCGCCGACACCTCAGACTCGGACAGCAGTCGCTGTCCAGGCCGGCGCTCCCGGTAGGCGGCACTCAACGCGCCCAATGCGCGCACGGCCACGGCAAACTCAAGGGCTGCATGCAGGCCTTCATAGGCCAGCAGTTCACTGGCCAGTGGATACCCGCGCAGCGTCAGGCTGCGCGCGGCGGCGTCGTACCCCAGGGCGGAGTCCGGCTGGGCCAACGCGACAGGCGGTCCGACCAGGCGCGCAATCTGCGCGCCGATCGCGGGGGCATTGCTCGCGCCACTGATCGCAGCTTCGAGCGCCGCGGCTTGCGACGCATTGAGAAAGCCGCTGACGACCAGCGGCGCACCCGGGACGAACTCCACCCGCGACGCGAGCGAGTCCGGCAGCTGCAGGCCGCCCACGAGATTAAGCGGTTCATCGACCGCGAAGCGCAGCGCAGTGCTGACACGCGGCAGATCGATCGACTGCAATAGGCGCGACAGCGCCTGCAGTGACGTCTGCAGTCCCTGCCATTGGGCTCGCAGCTGCGCCGCCGGCGCACTGACCTGAGTCAACGGTCCAAGCCCCGGCACCTGCGCCAATTGCGCGAAGGCCGCATCGGCGGTCGCCACGTCGGCGAACGGACCCAACAACTCGATCGAGTACTGATTCGGGCCCGCCGGCGTCACGGAAAATGGCGTGCCGACTGGCAGCGCTGGCGCGGCGGGTGAACCGAACGTGACCGAGATGCGCACCGGCGTCGCCAGACCGAACGGCCCCGCCGCATGGCCCATCACGCGATCCACCAGACCGGCAGGCCACCCGGCGGTGGCCAAGAGCTCCCGCAATACGGTCTCCGGCACTTCGCTGGCCGGCACCGGGCGCAGTTCGCTCTGCTGTGCGATCAGCTCCCGCAGCCACTGCAGTCGCGCCTGACCGCGTTCATCGTCCAGTCGCGTGTCGAGCCGAGGCTGTCCAATCAGCCACGCCACCTCGTCCAGAGAGAATGCCGAGGCGCGCACTTGATCGATTCGATCGAGCAATTCGAGCAGGCGCTTCGGGCGCCCCGTGGGTACCGGCGCCGCCGCGAGTGCACCCATGGCTGTCCAACCTACCGCCGTTTGCATCAGACGCAAGTCCTGCACGGACAGACGCAGCGCGCGTGCGAGCGAGACGTGTTGCCAGAGGGCACGCAGGTTCGCAAAAGTCAGCTGGTCTGCCACCAGGTGATGCGCTGCGGCGCCGACCAGATCGGCAAAATCCGCGGGCGACAGCTGCAACGCCGCCAGGATGGCGGATCGCTTCTCCGTCAGTGTCCGATACACCCGATTGGCAACGGGCTGCACCGCGAGGTACCGCAGCTCCGTACCGTCGTCACTGAGCGTCAGATCCGGATCCGGGAGGCGATCCAGACCCGGCGCACGAAACACTTCATCGTAAAATGACCGGCGCACCGGTGCGCCGTCGACTGCGTGATCGGTGTACGCCCACACTTCGGGCGCTCCCAGCCACAACGCGACGGTGCGGGGCGTCGCCTCAGTCCGACGCGCGATCGCGAGCATGCCGGCCAGCGCGATCACTTGGGCATCGCTCGAGAGGGCCGTGGCGCCTGGATCGACGAGTGCACCCAGCGCCGCATCCAGATCGCGGACCGTCCACCCGGTCATGCGCATCAGGCGAAGCACATGCAGCAGACGCACCAGGTGTTCACGCGTGAGATTGCGCACCGTCACCCGGCTCGGCTTGCACTCGAACGGCGGGTCAAAGTTCGGCACGGGCGTCAGCCGGCTGAGATAGCGCATCGCCAGAATCGCGCGCAGGCGCGCGGGCTCAAGCCCGGTGCGATCGAGCAGGACCGACAGCCGGCCCAGCGCGCCGAGCCAGTCGGTCGGGACCGGCGCGGCGCTTTGATCACCGAACGGATCCGTAATCGCATTGCCCGTCTCCGTCAGACCCCACATCGCAGCGGCGCGCGCAGCCGTGAGATTGCTTTCGACCAGCACGCCGAGCTCGGTCACCGTCGAATCGAACGTTTCAGCGGCTTCAGACACGGTCGCGTACTGCAAAAGCGGATCGGATCTCACCCGTCGCAGCAGATCCAGCCGCGGAGTGCCGAGCACTCGCGCGCACGCGCGGATCTCCTTCAGGAACACATCGAACGGGAGGTCGAACGGATAGATCTGCGTCGCGAGCTGCCGATAGGCCTCGGGATTGCGATACTCCGGCTGCAACGTCAGGTCCCGATCCGGGCTGGAACTGTTGTAGACCAGACCCTCCAGCAACAGACTGTCCGGTCGCATCGACACGTCGACGGCGATCTCGGCCACGAGAATCCAACGGCGTGCCACCGCATCCGCCGTGACCCGGTAAGCCACGGCCGGCAGGTAGGTCGCGAGATAGGCGTTCACGCGCCCCTGATTGAGCTCGATGGCCACCGCCTGTGCGAGTACGCCCGGTTGCACCTGCACGGCGTCGATCTGAACGCCCGCGCGATCCAGAAACCGCAGCACGCCGATTGATCCACCAAGTACCACTTCGACGACCACCGACCGCGTGATCGTGACGCGCCAGGATTCTTCCCCCAGCGTGCCGGCCGGCGGTGCCGCCACAACCTGAACGGTTGGTGTTCCAAAAATAGGCACACGCGGTTCTGGCGCCATGCCGGCCGCGAGCGCCTGCGGCACCTGTCCGGCCCGAAGCGCCGTGAGCCACGTCGCCCGATCGGCCTCAGCAACCGACAGCGTCGCGAGTCCACCGCTGCCGTCGCGCGCCGACGCGCTCAGCTCCTGGCGCCAGCGCCGCCCGAACCACAGCACGCGTTGATGACGAAACCGGATCACTGCGCCCTCGGCCGGGAGCTTGGGAGATGCCGGCCGCGTCTCGACGCTGACGTCACCCAGGATCTCGCGCGCGCTCTTTTGCAACTCAACACGCACCGTCTGAGGCAGGGTCGCGGCATCCAGCTGGGCCATCTCGGCAGCGCTGAGGAACACCCTCGGCCACGGATAGGTGACAGCATTCTCGAGCGTCTCGAGCACGAGATCGATGTACGGCAGTTCGGTGTGCGTGTTCTCGCAGGTGAGCCACAGCTCGGCGAGATCCGGACGTCGCTGCCGCAGTGCGTACTCTCCGCCCTGCGTCGAGAGCATGCGCAGCAGATCCACCAGATACGCCGCGGGACTCAGGACGCTGTTGCAGTGCTTGCATTCGCAGTACGAGAGATCGCCAAACAGGGCCTGCAAGCTCGGGAAGGTCTGGACGGCCGCACTCGTCGCCGCGCTGGACGTCGACGAGACGCCCATGGCCGCGTACGGGGTACTTTGAAACGCCGGCAATACCATCGCGGCCGCGGCCACCATCGCAAGCGCATGCTGCTGGGCCGTGGCATGAATCGCCAGGGCACGCTCGGCCGGCAGCTCGCCCTGCACGTGTTCAACGAACGCCGCGGGATCGTACTGCGCAATGCGACCGGAATCGCCAAAATCCCGCCGCAGCAGAATGGCCGCCTCGCCGATCGAAGCGCCCAAGCGCAGGAGACGCTGCATCCCGAGCAGGGACTCACGCGTCGCAGGGTCGGTCTCGATGCCCAGATCACGTAGGGTGGGCTCCAGGTCGGCGCGACGGATATCGATCTGCGGCGCCTGCTCCAAGACACGCTGCACACCGGTCGCTGCGGCAGCGTCGAGCCCCAGCGTGCCCGCGTCGAGGTGTCGCTTCAGCGCCGCCGTCGGGTAACGCCGCTCAATGCGCTCCGCGAGCGTGCGCGCCACCGTCTCGATCTGAGCCGATGCCGGCTCGACGTCCGCGCCGGTCGCAGCGATCTCCAACCACCGGCGCAGCGGCAACGCGGCCAGATGCTCGAGCGATCCGTCCCCGGAGTCGGGCGTGAGTGTCTGCAGCGCACGGACCACCGGCAGGTTTCGATCCGCCAGCGCGTCGAGCTCAAACGTTCTGCGCAAAGCCGCCAGCCGTCCGTCATCCAGACGGCCGTCATGCAATGTCTTCCAGAACGAATCGTCCTGCGGCGTCGCCTCACGATGCGTGCGCGCGATGAGCAGCGCTTCCTCATCACTGAGCCGATCATTGTCCGGCAGCGTATCCAGAAGCGCTCGCAGTGGCGGCCTTGTACCGCCACGCTCGTCCTCCATCGATCGCGTCAGATGCTGCCGCGCCGCGGCGTCCGACAACCACTCCAGTACCGCACCCCACTGTTTGCGAAAATCGGCTCCTAGCAGCCCCTCGGTAATGGCTTGCTCCCAACGCTTCTGTTTGGCGGCGGCCGGAATGTCAATCAGTGCGTCAGCCGTCGACTCAGCTCCAGTCTGCAGCAAGGCGTAGATCGCGGCGACACGCATGGCGCGTGGATCGCCCGCCTCCGAGGCTCCCGGCGCACACTGTGCGGCCGAGTCACCCGACGCGGAGTCCCCCACGTCATCCACGATGCGGTTCGCCAGCAACGCGCGGTCGAACTGGTGCGGTGGCAGATCGACCGTATGGCGTACGTAGCTCAGTTGCTCTGGCGTGAGCGACGCGATCGACCGGTTTTCCAGATGACGCACCAGACGCGTTTGAATGCGATCCCACTCGCTGGCGTCGTCGTGACCCGCGCCAGGAATCGCCAGATCGATGCGAAGCGCGGGACCCACTCGATAGTAGAGGTCAGACTTTGCGACAAAGCCCTGACTCCCGTCCGGAACACCGATCCACAACACCGGCGCCGATCCGGACGGTCGCGGATAGGAGATGACGAAGTGACCATCGGCATCAGTCTTTGCCTCCCCGATCAACGTAGCGTCGCTAAGCGACTGGGCACGGGCCTGCACGCGAACGCCTGCGGCCGGCAACGAGCGCTCGCCCGCCAGTCCCAGTTGCGTGATCGTGCCCGACACCTCCCAGTTGAAGGGCGGACTCGGCTTCTCGGGTCGAGTCCGAAGGCGTCTGCCGGCCTGCTTCTTTGGGGTTGAAGAGGTGTTGGTGCGTTTGGCGTCCTGACGCGACGTCACGGATTTTTTCTTGCGGCTCACAATACACACTCCATCAAATTGGATTGGCGAACCACCCGTACCGTCTCACGGGCATACTGGCCGGCTCCGGTGGAATCGGGCAGCCTGGGTATGGATGGCACGGTCAGAAGCACTGGCGGATCACATCGAGATCTGCCGCGCTCCAGTGCGGATAGGATCCGAGCGTCTGCATCGCATCGGTTACATCCATGTAAATCGGGTCGGCGCCCGACGCACCGGGCAGTCGCGCCCAAATTCGGGAAGCACCCTGCTGAGCACGATTGAATGCGTCGATCTGAGTCTTCATCTGCAAATACTTAGGCGAACCGACTGGAATGTCTTTCATGGATGTCAACTCTGCGACGACTGCCTTGCCGGTGCCAGGATCCAGCAGTAGCGCATCGGGGATTCGTCCCAAATCATTGAGCGGGCCGGTGGCCTTACCGCCCAAGGGCTGTTCGTACAAGCGCACTTGTTCGTACGGAATGATTCCGAGCTCCTGCACGAGTTTCGTCACACTCAGCTTTTCCATCAGGTTCCAGTAAGACTTGAAGGGAAGCTGCTTGACGGTGCTCACACCTTGGGATTGCAGATACTCGGCCTGCACCTCTTTAGCGACCGCAGCCTCCGCAGTCTTGTCGGCCGCTTTGCCGCCCTGACCAGCCGACATCATCACTGCGAGACCAATGTCGGGCGGTGGCGTGATCGAGATGGAGATTCCGCCTGCCAGCGTCCCATTGTGCACGAGCGCACGAGCAGGCTCCCTAGCAACGTTTATTCCCGGCGTTCCCAAGTTCGCCGCCTTTGCAATCTGATACAGATCCATAAGGACTTCGCCGAACTCCGCACTCGCGCCGAAGTGATCACCAGCGTCTGCTGCCTTGGTGATCGCATCGCCCCTGGCGAGTATGGCAGCCTTGAAGAACTCGCCAGGACCCTGCTGAACGACCTTGCGGAGTGAATCGAACGTGCGCTGCGCCGTGAGTGCGTCCTCGCGAAAGTACTCGGCTCCGGTCACGTCGTGAATGTCATACGCCAGCGAGTAGTACACGACGTTCAGAATCATGCGTACCCCGCCGACGATCGATCGCCCAGCGCCGTACACGCCGCCTGCAAACGAAAGCCCAGTATTTTTAGCGTCCCGCACGAATCCGGCAGCTGACGGCTGCCGCCCGGTCCGATCGACCTGCGTCACTGGGTTACCGGCCGAGTAGGCAAACAGATTGATGCCTCCCTCGAGGCCCTGCGGGTCGGTGCTCCCCCATCTCGCAATCCACGGCGCGTAGTACCGAGCGCTGTGATACTGCAGACCGCTTTCCTCGTCTCGCTCCATCCCGGTAAATCGATAGCGTTTGGCCGGCGCCGCGAGCGCAGACTCCTGCTTCACGTACGCGGTCGTGCCGTACGGGTGGAATTCCTCATACGACACTTCGCGACCCGTCTGGTCCAGTTCGGTCGCCACGGACCCTAGATGATTGCCGTACTGAAACCGCCACCCGGTCTGCTCGTCGAGGCGCAATGCGCCGACGCCAGTGCGTCGTGCCTCCAGCACATCCTCTACCAGCAGCATCCTCTCCTCACCCTCAAACACGTGCAGCGTTTCGATCTCTTCGATCAGCACGCCCGTGCTACCCCAGCGGCGATATCGCTCGAAGCCGCCCCAATACACACGCTCCTCAATCGCGCCGCCAAGACGCTCAACGATCTTGCGACTGCGCTGTCGATCACTGCCGTACTGATAGCGGGCGCGACCGCCGCCATTCAAATCGAGCGAGGCGATCATGTCCTGCCAGTCCCACCGCAGATCGGCGTCGGGTGCGCTTGACGAGAAATTGAGATGATTTCCGTGGCTGTCGAACCGATACGCCACTTCGCCGTTGCCCTGCGTGCGGCGCGGGTCTCCGTACCACGTCGCCTCCAGTCGATTGCTCTCGCGCGCCGTCTGGTGGTACCGCGTGTAACTCCCGTCCTGCCGTCCCGGCGCCGGCGGGGCGAAATGTTCGAGCCTGCGAAAATTCCCCACGACATCGTAGACATAGCGTTGACGGTACGGTCGCAGCAGATCGCTCGTCGGGAACGGGCTCTGCGGGACCGGTCCGAATTCGAGACCGCGCGGCGCCGCCATCGTGGCGTGCTCTCGTCCCGTCGCTTCGATCAATCTCGACAACGCGTCGTACACGAACAACTGGGTGGAATCGCTGTAGAGACCGGCCTGCCAGACGCCGGGCTGGGCATCATCATGAATTCGAACAACCTGCCCCGCCGCATCGTAGGCGAACGACAGCGCCTGGATCCTCCGAGTCCGGCCCGGCGCCGGATTGACGAAGCGGGTGGAGAGTTCGGTCAGTCGATACGTCCAGGGATCATAGGCATAGCGCGTCACCGTGCCATTGCCACGCTGCAACAGCGTTTTCTGGCCTTTCTCGTTGTACTGAAGGTCCATCACGACTTCGCGACTGCGCGTCGGATCGGCCACGAAACGACGCGCTTGCGTCTGCGGATCACGCGTCTTGCGAGCCCGCAAGTGCAGCGTCTCCGCCCGCAGCAGTCCGCGCGCGTTGTACTGCGGCACATAGACTGCGACTCGATTGCTGACTCCGGGCGCCGTGTCGCGGTGCCATTGGTAGAGCGTCGTCATGCGTCCGAGGGCGTCATACTCGGTAATCTGGCGATAGATATCCGGATCGAGCGGCGGCGGCGTGGCGGCGGGATTCCAGTCGGCGACTGCACTGGCCGCTCGCGACACCCCCTGTCGCGAGATTTCTTCAATGTTGCCGGTGAAATTGACCCGCTCAGTTCGTGTCACGCCACTCGCGTCGCGATGCACAGCCGTCTGACCGATCAGATTCGCCTGCTGGGCCGCAGGCAGCGCCGACGTTCCGGCCAGCGCCGCGGTGTCCAAGTACTCAAATCGTTCGAGCCACACCTCCGGCGTGCCGTCAAATGAGGCCATGCGTCCGACCGGGCGACGCAATCGATCGTAAACCGTTCGAAACCGGCGCGACTGCATCACCGATGCGCCGCGCGCCGCACTCCGCGTCTCGTTGCGATCCCACACGAGCATCGGCTGGCCGGCCGCATCACTGACCATCCAGCGCGCGCCGCTGTCCATACTCACTTGCTGCAGCAGATTGCCGGCAAGGTCATAGCACGGCACGGCGTTCAGCGGCACCGCGTACGGGTCCGGGTCGCCCGCCGTAGCGTCTGCGGCGAGCCGCGTGCGCACCGGCAGCGCCGGGGCAATGTACTGCATGACCCGGTTGCCGCGGGCATCCACCATCCACAGAGGCTTGCCCTCGGCATCCAATTTCGTGAAGGTCAGGTGGTGCCGATCCCGCCACGGCGCGTCCGCCACCGACGACGTCGTGATCGCCGAATCCCAGTCGGGCTCGCGCTGATGCGCGACGGACACGACCGAACGCCCGAGCGCATCCATCAACACGCGTGCCGGTGAGTCCGTCAGTCGCTCCGACAATCGAGCGGCGCGCTGGTCATGCACCGACGCGGTCGCGACCGTGCGCTCGGCGTACCACCGACTGTCCAGAACCGTGTCGAGGGCGTCGAAACTGCGCACCTCCCACGGCGTGAACTCGACGCGACTGAAGGTGCCGTCCGGCATCTCGGTGCGTAGCGCGCGACCCGCGGCATCATAGAACGTCAGGGTAGAAACGCCGTTCGCGGCCGGGCGCTCGAAACCAAACCGATCGGTGAACGCCGGCTCAAACTGCATCACCGGCTTGCCTTTGTTGTTCAGCACCGTCAGTCCATTGACGATCCAGCGCAGCGTCGTCGCCGGGCCGAGCGGATCGGGCTCCGCCTGAAGCTTCTGCATCAGCACCGCGCTCATCCCGTCGCTGCACTCGAGTTTCACCTGCAGCGGACTGAGCTCCCCGGAGGCCAGCGTCGCGACATGTCGCTCGCGCGTGAGGCCGCAGGCACCGGCCATCTGTTGACCCCAGCCCACGGATCCATCGGCCGCCACCGACTCGCCGAAATGATAGACATAGCGAGCCGTCGCTTGACCCAGCCAGGCACGAGCCGCCGCTTCATCAAACTGCGGGGCGAGACAGAACGTCGCCACCTGCGCCCGCGGCGGATTCAGCAGCGCCGGGGTCACCCCCGCGAGCGAGTCTCCCTCCCATTGATCGGGGCCTCGCGGCTTGCCCTGCGCCGCCACGACGACGACACGCCCCAAGGCATCAAACGCGACGCTACTGACGTTGTCGTTCGCATCGCGGATCACGCTCGGGGCGAGCGTCCGAAAATCAAAGACGTCAATCGTCAGCGCGTTGCCGAGCGCATCGACGTGTTGCCGCACGAACAGGATCGACGGATCCCACGCCAGGGACGTCTGCGCGCCAAACGGATCGACGTACCGATCCGGCTGGAAGAATCGGTCGGCCGCGCCGGGCGAGAAGCCCGCCACGCCAGATGCCTGCCAATACTGCTCGGCTAACGGCGCCGTCGTCGTGACATTGCGCAACGCGTTCAGTGACGTCTGCCACAGCTGATCCGCCCGACGGTAGCCGCTGACCGGCAGGCCTTGCGCATCGCGCGCATTCAACGCGTCGAGTGCATCATTGAGGCGACCGGCATCCGCCAACGCCCCCGCGAGCAAGTCCCGCGTCAACGCCAGGCGATATCGTTCCCGCGGCAACGCCCGTGCCCCACACTCGCCCAACGGTCGTTCGGCCACGAGATCGTCCGCGAAGTACGTCGTGCGCTGCGCTTCGACCAAGCGCCGCTGCGGGACGGCCGTCGCCCGTCGGTCGGGTTGAACGTGGTACGCAATTTCGACGCTCCCGCCTCCGGCCAGATCGGCCGCGCGCAGTTCGGCCAGCGTGTAGAAGCGACCCGACTGCGGCGCGATGCCGGTCAACTCATAGGTGGCCGTCTCCCACGGCGCGCGCAATCGGCGCGTGTCCACACCGATCTCATCGCGCGTGTAGCGGGTCGTGCTCAGCGCGAGATGACGCTCGGCCTGAACCGCTCTGACCACCTCGCGTTGGGCCTCGGTCAGATCGGGATCGCTGAAGGTCGTGAAGCGCGGATAGCCGATCGACACGGACTCGAGCGTGTGGCCGTACTCGTCGATCCGCACGTTCAGCGTCTGCGCCACCCTTGGATCGACGACGTCGGCGGCGCCGGCCGGCGCGGTCAGGTCCCGCTCCAGATGAAACGTCAGGGCCTCCTTCTCGATGGCCAGGAACACGCCATGCCGTTGCCCGCTCGCGCGCGGCTGCACACATCGCAACTCATAGTTGCGCAAGGCCGTCGAATACACCTTGACCGGAACGTCCCGGCCCGCGGCCAACGCGTCCGGATCCAGCTCGAGGATCTCCTGTCGAAGCACCCGGCCGTTGCAGGCTCGATGGGCCTCACGCCATTCGTCATCGGTGAGCTCCGACGGCAGCACCGGCTCCGGGGGTGTCGGCTCAACGAATCCCGCCACGCGCGTGAATTCTGGCGCGTAGCGCCGCACGATCCAGTCGCGATCCACACGGGCGCCGGTGTGGTACCACGTGACCGTCTTGATCGGAGGCTGGTACAGGCGCCGATCACTCGTGACGTACGGACTCGAGACGTTTGCGGACGCGGAAATACCGTAGTCCTCGACGTCGATCTGCTCGACACGCCCGAACGCACGCCGCTCGCGCTCCTCACCGTCGTAGTAACCATGCGCATACCGATACACGCTCGCGAACGTCGTGCCGCGCCAACGGTCGGTCACCGCCACCCGGCTCACGACATGCACCGGGAACGGCAGGCGCGTGATCCACGGTCGACCGGCCGCGCGATCCTCAAGATAAAACTCGGTCGACGAGCGGTACTCGATCCGCGACGTGGCACCCAGGTTATTGCGCATCTCGATGAGCAGGTGCGGCTTCTGGCCGCCCATCAAGTCGATGTACCGTAGCGGCGCTTTAGCCGAACCGGCCAGCGGGGAGGACCAGACGAGGCAGGCGGTGCCACGACCGAGCAAGTCCAGCACATGCACCGTAGAACTCGAGTCCGCGTGGGGCATCTGGGTCAACACGCGCACCGCCTCGAATCGGTTGCCACTGCGGTTGAAGTACACCCGCGGCGCGTCCGGATGCAGGTACACGAGATCCGTCAAGCCCGAGCCGTCGATGTCCGCCAACCGCACCCGACCCGGGTCGAACGCCTCCGGCGAATCAAACCACGGGGCGTCGTCCATGGTGACCCGCGCACCGAAGCGACCATAGCCGAGGTTCGGGAAATAGCAGACCGAGCCATTGCGGATCCTCACCAGATCCGTCAGTCCATCGCCGCTCATGTCCGCGAGAAACAGCGTTTGGGACGGATCCGAAAACACGACACTCGGTCCCCGATCACCCTCGAGTCGCTGCAGCACCCGACGCGCAGGTTCAAATCCGGTTTCCCCCAGCGAGCGATGCCAGACGAACGCCTCGCCCTCGGTCACGACCAGATCCGCAAGCCCATCACCCGTCAGATCGATGAATCGAACATTGGGATCCGTGAGATCCCGATTGGGCCAGGCGGGAATCGGCTGGTAGGCGCGCCAATCGTCGTCGTGCGTGCGCTCGGTGAATCCGGCGAGTCCACGATCGGCGATCACGACATCGAGTTGGCCATCGCCGCCCAGATCCATCAAACGCGCGCTGGCACCGGCAGCGACGCTCGGCACGCGCGCCACTGGCACCATCGGTGCCAGCTGCGCGGCGCCCAGATTGCGTTGGTAGTACCAGGCACCGGAGCGACGCGAGAGCACGCCGCTGATGCCTTCCCCGTCCAGGTCGATCCACTGATAGTCCGTGTCATCGAGCCCGACCGGCAGATTCGGCAAGTCTGTGCGCGACACCGACTGGATCGGCTGTGCGGCGAGATTCGACGCTGACGGCAGCGGCGAATACCCGAACTCCAGCGGCGGCGTCGACCGCTTGAGCAGTCCCCGCCCCGGAAACGACTGATACCCGCTGTGCGTGACCGACTGCAGCACGCTGAAGCCATGGCCGGTGTCGTGACGCAGCTCCGTGGCGCGGACCAGAACGGGATCTGCATTCCAGGCTGCGATCCGGTGGAACATCAGGACGCGCTGCAGCAATCGATACGTCCGGACTTCGAAGCCGGCGCGATACTCCGAGAAGGGATCGACGCGCACCGGCCACGCGGTCGGCGTCGTCGCGCTCACCGTGGCCGTCGCGAAACGGTCACCACGGACATCCGGCGCCGTCTCGGCGTAGTGACCTTCGCCGTAGTCCAATACGGCCTCAAACAAAAACGTCATCTGGCTCGTATCCGGCTGGACGAGGGCGCTCGGCCGGTTGCCGTACCGAACGCGTTTCAGATAGCGCTGCGCCGACGCGGGGACTAGACGTCGATGCTGTTCATGCGCTTGAGCGCCCTGCACATTGGCGCGATCGTCCGGCCGATACTCGTACAGCACTACATGCCCCCGGTCATCGACCGTCCGCGATAGCAGCCATCGGAACGTGTGGCTGACATCCGCGGGATCGCTGACGCGCGCGTCGGCCGTCTCGCCAAACCAACTCTTGACGTTGTCGCGCGATATTGAACGCCAGATCGTCGCCGTGCGATCCGTCCGCACCCACCGCTCGATCGTGGCGAACAACCCTTCGACGCGCGGGCGGTACGCCGTGACGTCGTAGGACTGCCCCGCGTGAATCGCGCGGCGCGGACTGGGGCGTACCCACTCCCCCGCCGCGGTGCGCTCGAGGACGGGCACCAGATCTTCGGCGCCCGACAACACAAAGACGTCGCTCTCGGTGCGATCGTCGTAGCGCGGAAGCCCCTTGTCAGTCTTGCGCGCGATCTCCGGAACGTCGATCCGCCAACCCAGGCCGTACTGACTGTTGCCGCCGCCGGAGTCATAGTTCAAGGACAGCGCGGGCGTCGGTCCGTGCGGCTGCGAGGTCAGGGCGAGCGGAATCGACACCGACCCGGAGCCGGAGACCGGGTTCGTACTGAATTTTTCGCCCATGCCGCGAATGGCACCACCCCCTTTGGGAAGCGACACGGACGGCGCCTGAAACGAAGAACGCCAGGCATTCGTTTCCTCTGCCACTGATCCGGCGCCACCGACCGGCGGCGCAGGCGGTGAGGTTGTATCCGAGGGCCCGGTCATCGCCACGGCACTCGCGAAAGGATAGGAAATTCAACCGTCATCCCGGAAGTATCTCCGCACCCGTAACCCATCGTCAATCGGAAAACTTTCCGCTGTAGTGATGGGATGGACTCCCCCGTCTTTTCGGCGCCGAATAAGCGCCACCGGTGCTCATGGGGATGGGGATCGGTCTTCGACGAAAGGAGTCCGAAATGCATGCTACTACCGTGGCCGTTGATCTGGCCAGAGTGTATTCCAGGTGGCGGTTGCCGATGACAACTGGAAGGTTGTCGAACAGCACCGGCTGACCCGTCTTCAGTTCGAGCGCTGGTTCCAGAACCGGGATGTCCGCCTGGTGATCATAGAAGCCTGCGGCTCGGCGCATCACTGGGCGCGCTGGCTTGCCCGCCTGGGTATCGAGGCGCGCCTGTTGCCGGCGGCTTACATCCGCGCCTACGTCAAACGCAACAAGACCGATGCGGCCGATGCCTGCGCGCTTCTCGAAGCGTCCCGCTGCGCCGACATTCAGCCGGTGCGCGTCAAGTCGGTCGAGCAGCAGGCGCTGCAGGGCCTGCATCGCATCCGCTCGCTGTGGATGACTACGCGGACTTCGCGCATCAATGCGCTGCGCGGCTTCTGCCGCGAGTTCGGCCTGGCGATTCCGCAGGGGGCGCGTACCGGGGTGGAGGCGATCAGCCGGACGCTGGCCGATCCGAATTCGCCGATGCCGATGCTGGTTCGCGCTTCGATGAAGCTCCTGGTCGAGGAGATCCGTCTGCTCGAACAGCGCATCGCCGATCTGGAGAAGGAACTGACGGCGCTGGCCAAGGAAAGTACGGCCTGCAAGATCCTGTTGTCGGTTCCGGGCGTCGGTCTGCTGACCGCTACCGCGATGGTGGCGGCGACCAGTGGCGATGTAACCCACTTCAAGGATGCCCGGCACTTCGCCAGCTGGTTCGGGCTGACGCCGAAGGAGTATTCCTCGGGCAGCACACGCAAGCTCGGGCGCATCTCGAAACGCGGCGACAGCTCGATGGCCTGCGGCAGTGGATCACCGAGGTCGAGGCGAGAAGCAATCACAACAAGGCGGCGTGTGCGATGGCCAACAAGCTGGCGCGCATCTGCTTCGCCTGCCTGCGCGACGGCACGTTCTTCGACGCGCCGGCGGCCCGGCCGAACAAGAAACTCGAACGCACGGCGTTCGCGATCGCGGCGTGAGGACCGCGCGATGAACACGACTTATCCACTGTGCCGCGCGCTGCGCAATGGAGGGAGCTTCGCGCGCGGCCCCGTGGATAAGTCTGCCCCTGCTGTTGCTGTTCCCATCTATCGCTTGCGCCGAGACTGATCGCCCATCATGGCTAAACGGGTCGCACCCACACGGATTGACGCCAATAACTCTGCCGGCAGCTTCATTCGTGCCGCTTGTAGCGATTGGCGCTCCGTGCGCAGATTCCATGTCGGCACGGACCACAACGAGTCCACTCCAGATGCCGGATATACGACTGCATGCGTTTCCCTACGGCCAGCAAAATCGATCAGTTTCCTGGCGTTCTGGGGGAGTCCATATAGAGCAAGTTAGTAATGTCCGGTTCAGGCAAGTTAGAAATATCCGCTGAGGAAACGAGCGGAGAAGGACTTGACGGAACGGATCGAGATTCTGCACGGAGAGGAGGCCCTCCCGTTCAAGTGCTTTGACGGCCCCCAAACTGACCGCTCGCCGGTCGATGAGAAGACGCTCAATGCGCGTGTGGACGAAGTCTTGACGCGGCGCTGGAACGTCACGTCTCGCCCCGCTCACGATCACCCATGGCGCCGCTATCCCGACGCCGACGCATCAAGGGCTGGCCAATTGGCCAGCCCTTGATGCCAGCAACCCTCTCCAGAACCGGACATCTCTATCTTGCTCAACGACCGGACATTTCTAATTTGCTTTGACATTACCTTGAACGTTGAGGCAGGTTCAGGACAGTAACCAGCCGCTCAAGCTGCCACTGTCGAATGTCGCTGTTGGGTCGGTAGTGTGAGTTCGCCGGCGCGAGAAGCTGCCACTCGACGCGAATCACAGCTGAACGGCAGCTGACCGGCGCACTGCCGCCCGAGTCGGGCCGGAGAGCCACGGTCCGGATTGGCCGATTAGTGTGATTCGGACTGACGGCAGGTCTCGGAGTGCAGCGGACCTTCAGATGACTGCTTCGTGGAAGTGATCACCGGCCGGTTGTGGCCGACTGCCGGAGATCACGAACGGCTGCTTCGTAGAAGCGAAACACGAAAATGTCGTAGCTGAGCGACAGACCGCTTCGGAGTAACTCGACAGACGGGTTTGGGTCGCTACGCGACGATCCTCTTGTCTAATTCGTCGCCGGAAAGCGGCCAGTGAAGTTTCGCTTCCCGGAAGCTGCCATTCATCACCGAGTGCTGACGACCCTCAACGGCCGGCCGCGCCTTCAGCGCTTCAGTGGCATGAATCCACAGAGCTGAGCAGTCGCACGAGACGGCCGCTCACGGTCTACACCTCGGCCAACTCGGCCATCGATCCAAGTCAGAGCGTACGGCAGGTTTTCTATCTAACCGCCCTTCAACGCCGTCCATTGACGCCCATCGATTTCTTCGTCATGCGCCCTTCCTACCAATACCTCTGCGCCAATCCCACGGTGCTACGTGATCAGGCACGCGCCAAAGTCCAATCTGCTTTGCCTTCGCCTCAGCTTCCGCCAACTTGTACCTTCGGCGCTCCTCAGGTATTTGTTCGGGAGCATACTTTCGGTACCACCACGCCATGCCCGCCTCGAGCTGTGCCAGGCTGGTATCAAGCGAACTCTTGCAAGACCGACACTCAGGTGGTGAGACCATCACCCGGCCAACGATCCGGCCAAAGCGATCTCGCTTGGTCCAGACAACATCCACATCCTGCCCGTAGGCCAGTCTCGCCAGGTTCTCCTTCGATCGCTGGCCGAACGGCTGGGACTTCTCAGGCGCATCAATCCCGGAAAGGCGGATCTTGTGTTCCTCCCGCTCGGGGCCGAGTACCGTGACGGTATCTCCGTCGGTGACCCGGACGACACGACCAGTCAAGACCTCCGCATCGACCTTGCAGGAAAGTGAGGCCATGGAGAGCCAGAAGATCACCCACACGACACGTGGGACTCTGCACAGCAGGGCCGTCATGAATCATTTGCAGACGGACGGGCAGTCTTCGCCGGAGCCGCTTGGGCCCGAGTAGCAAGGGCCGCCAGGGCCAGCGTAACAAGGGCCACTCGGTCCGGGATAGGCAGGGCCTCCGGGGCCATCGTAGGCGGGACCACCGGGTCCGTCGTAACGCGGGCCGCTTGGACCGGCATACGCCGGGCCGCCAGGGCCATCGTAGCGAGGACCACTGGGGCTCCGGCTACACGGCCCACCCGGCCCGGCGTAGGCCGGCCCCCCAGGGCCGGAATAGGCATCACCGCCGGGGCCTGAATAGCACGGACCACCTGGGCCAGAATAGCCCTTGCAGTTGCAGACATCCCGCGCCACTGCCTGATTCATGCCCCAATTCAGTCCCACCAAGAGCACCCCCAAGGCAATAATCTGCGGAAGCCGATGGCTGCGGTTGCTCATGACATTCTTCCTGATTCTGACCTCAACTCGAACACCTGCGAGATCCCAGCCGCAGCCATCGCGGCAATGCGCGAGGCCGCCCATGAAACATCTTCGGGAACATCGGAAAGAAGCCACAGCGCCTCCCGGTAACTGCACAGTTCGCGGAAGACTTCGGCCTTCATGATCCGTTCAGAGGGGTCTTCCTCGCCGAGGAGGGAGAGCAAAGCATTTAGGTTGGCCTGATGCTGCGGTGTCATCGACGCTTTGCTGTCTTCAATAGCTAGCGTGTCACGGTATTGGTCATTCACGCAGTGCCAGTAGCGAACCCGCAAGAAACGCTCGCGCTCTCGATCGGAATTACAGGCGATCGCTTCCTCATAGCCTTCGCCGTCAAGATGATCCAACCCTCTGGCTCCGCTCCAGGGTGCCTCAAGCTGGTCCGCTGGCGGGCGTGAGTAGCAGCTTTCCTCTCCGAGAACAATTGTGTCCTCGACCCAGAAAATGGATCGGCAATGGGGACACCGTGTTACAGCGGGATAGTCCGGAAGCATGGGTGCATCGCATTTTCCATCGCTCCAGTATCGAGCGCCCAAATTGTTGCCGGACAACATGGTTTGGATTCGGAACGGCTTGCTGCAATGAGGGCAAGCACGGATTTCATCGGGGCCTGGAAGCATAGTTTGTTTTCAAAGTGTGGTCATGGATCAGACTCAAGACACCCTTACGCTGAGAGGGTCTTGGATCTGGTTTGGAGATAAATGGATTGACGGGCGAACTTAGGCGCCGCGCCGCCCCGCGCCAGAGAAGACCTCTGTTCCCCGAGCTATGAAGGCCAATCAACCCGCCTTCTTCTTATCGCTCTCTTTGTCCGGCAAGGGAGGCGGTTGATCGGGTTTCTTTGTGACAACCTTTTCCCAGAACGCTCTTGGGTCGAAGAATTCATAGCTGTCGACTTTTCTGTCGAATTCGATCGGTGGCAGTTCGTCTTTGCTCATTGCGACTCCTTGGATTTCGATGTGTCGTTGCGATACCACTGCACCGACATCATGAATACGAATCGCAAAGGCAATTTTTCAAATTCCACGGTCTTTGGCCGAGTCAAATCGGCGAGCCGTCATCTAGCCTCGCCAGCAAACCGGCGTCGGCTTCACCAGTTTCTCCCTGCGGTCGTCAGCGCTGGGGTCAGTTCGCCGTCTTCCATAGCGAAGCCTTGAGTTCCTCGACCATTGCATCGGAATAGTCATGGGGCATCGCCTGGATGGTGACGATCCGCCAGAAGACTGGGCCGTACTGGACAACTTCAACCTGAAGCCGTGCACTTCCGTCGGCAACCAAGCTTCCCGAGCCTTTCCACGCCGGGCGCCCGTTCAATTGAACGAAGCGGCCACCATCAGAAAACTTCATTTCTGTCGCAGTGGCATTCTGAAAACGGCGCACATAGTCTTGCAAGGTATAGCCGATCCCCTGTTCCATTCCAAGCACCACTATTGCACGGTCGTTTCGTTCGCTGAAGGTGTAGACAGTCTGGCCATCATCGTTCTTTACTTGATCAAGCTTCCACCTAGAGTTGATTTCGGCATTCTCGCCAGTAAGCGGATTCTCCCAGGAGGAGTTCTTCGCGGATTGGCTCGATACGGCTTTACGATCGGCTTCCTTCTCCATGGTGTTGAGGACTGCCACAACCATGAAGAGTCCGAAAAATGCCAATCCAAAAACGGTCTTCCTGAGCCATTTCGAAGGCTTGGCACGCACCCGAAATCCGGTAGCTTCGTCATAACTTGCCTGTTGTCCCCTGCCCAACCTGCCAGACTGATTTGCCATCGTGAACAAGTTGACCAGCGGAATTCCGAAGGCGAACCCGCGCATCCAGATCGAGAAATTCCGCTGAAGGTACTCGCCAAAGCTTAATGGTTGCGCTTTCAGGGTTCCGACTTTAAGGCCGAGCAAAGCCTTGCCCGGCGTATTCCCTGCGAATCGATACACCAACGCATCCAGCACGAGGGCGAATGGGAGGCACAGCAGGCTGAAGACCTGGCCGGTCCCAGGCTCATTGATCCACTCGACAAATGCTGCGGAGTATCGGCCCAAGATCGCACTCGCAACGACCGCAACGAGCAGGACTTCCCACCATGTATCGAAAATTCGAGCAAAAAACCTTGGCCAGCGTGTGGCCATGGAGAAACTCAGTGGATCGACGCCGGTGCTGGTTGGCAAAGGGGGTGGCAAAGCGGCCATCGACTCGTTCAATTCGTCAATTTCGCTCAAGGGTTGCCAAGTTGCCATGCCTTCACGCCATACCAATGTCGCTGGTCCAATGCTTCCGCCCACCCTGAGTCGCATGATCTCGTTCAGTTCAACCGGACCGGTGGGCTTGTCTTTGTCGCCATACCACCATGCGTTCATTTGCTTTCCCTTCATTCTTATTTATCTATAGGTCTTCCATGGATCGAACCTCGCCAACCACTATGGAATTGGATTAGCTGACGTCACGATTCGAGGATAGTGACTTTGCTGGTAATTTGCTTGACTGAGGACGCCAATTGCGTGACTCGATGCGCCAACCTGCCTCAATAGAGAGCTGTAATTGGCCCCGCTCAACTTGAGATGCCAGGTTGGCAGGTCCCCCGTTTTACCAGTGTTCCAATCTATCTGAATACGAACGGTGGCCACCAATTTTCAAGTACCGCCATACCCGTATGCGTTTCTTGGTACGGACATATCTTGGCAGGCTGTCCAGCACCCGACAGGAAACGCCAGGCCGTTCGACGTTCCCTATGAACAAAACGATTTGAAAATCTGCTCATCCCCAACGTATTCCCGATAGACTTTGCGTTGCCGACTGCCCCTGCACGAGCACAATGGCTGACCAAAGTCCAACATATCCATCCGTCTCGGCGGAATTGACCGATTACTGGAATCGCAGACCGAACCTCTCGGAGAAGGAATGGACGAGGTTCTATCTGCTCGTGCGCGGGACACTCATGTATGCTTCGACCCCCCAATTGAACAGCCTTCCGGAGAGTCGGGAAACGTATATCACCGAGTTCTTTCAGGACAAGTTTCTGTACACGATGCCCAGAGGTGAGCACGACCTGATGGAAGGCTCAGTTCGCAACTTCTTTCGGAACTACCTCATCGACAAGATCAGGGCTCGCCCCGACACGATCCAGGGTTCCACAATTGGCGACGATGATGACGAAGACTTTATTGGACGAATTCCGCAACCCGAGAGCGATGAGCACGAACTGCGCGAGTTCCTCAACGAAGTTCCGCTAGAAGCGCTGGCCAACTCTGCTATCGAGTTCATCGCGACCCTCGACGACCGTCACCGCCTGATGCTGGCCGGGCACCATTGCGCTGATGACCCGATCCCGATGTCGACCCTGTTCAAGGGCGTCAATGGCTACCATTACCAGGCCCAGAAACTGGGGGTAACGGCCGGCAAAGGGTCACGGAACTTCACCGGCTACGAACACACCTTGATCGGAAAATGGATGTGCTCGCTGGGTGTTATGCCCCAGCCCGACAATCTGGTCATCGTCCATTTTCTGTTCAAGACGCTTTGCTACCACGCGCAGTGGGACGCTTCGGGAGAAACGACATGGGCAAACTGAAATCCCCTGAAGAAATCTCCCGCCGCTTCGATCCCGTCACCGAAGCGGATCTTGGATCGGTTCTCGAGGCTACCGACACCCCGCTCAAATTGGCGCTGGAGAGAGCGCGTGACGCCGGTTTAGGCTTTGATGGCTTTGCACAAATGAGCCTCGAAGTCACTACAGATTCGACCGAAACTCCGCTGCAGTCAGGATCTGATGACTTTTGGGCCTCTGAGGTTCCTGTTGTCCCGCCCGAAACTCCGGTGCCGGGTAGTATTGCGATTCAGATTGCCAAGCGGGTGGAGTCAGGATCCCGCTTTGTTGATGGCGGCGCTCCGGAGCCGGGCAAGATCGTCGAACTCTACCCAAACGTTACTGGCGAACCGATGGCTGTAGCACAGGAGCCGATCCCAGTTCTGCTAGATGTGCTCGAATCCAACGGCAAGACCTGGCGTGGCTGGGTCGTCGCCCGGGATCGTGGCTATGCCACCTGCTGGGATCTCATCCTCGGCCCTGAAGAAGAAGACCGCGACCCCTTGTGCGAGATCGTCCAGGCGTGGAACCCGGTCCGTGTTTCGCTACCCGTCAGGATAAGGATTCTGGGGAAACTGTCGCCGCATCGGCTGGCCGCATTGCGGATGCTCGCGGTCGACCACGAAAATAACTTCATTTCCGGCCCGCCGGGCGAGCACCGCCTCGGCGTCGCCCTGGCGCGCGAACTGAGCGATGGAACGGGGGTGGTCACGGGTACGTCGATTGCCGACCCGAGCGACCCGCGAACCGAGTATCAGCGGATCTATCGCGAGATCGCCGGCAAACTGCCCGCACCAGCTCAACCGTCTCTGGCACCCAAACCCCTACCTGGTTCACCAACTCTCTGGGAACGCCTGTTCAACTTGCCGGCCTGGCAACTCGGCGGGGCCGTAGCAACGCTGCTGCTCGCACCGCTAGTCGTGATGCTGGTGATGAAGAGCCCGCCGGAACAAGGCGAAATCGCCGTTGCGCCGCCTGTCCTTCCCCAGAGCGTCCACCGTTACGCTGGAACGGGAGAAACCCAGCAGCTCCGCGTTGCCGACCCCGAGGCCAAGGCCCAGGAAATCGTTGAAGCACTGCGCCAGATCGGTGCACTGCCGGAAACCCGTAGTTCATGGGCGGACATGGTCTCGATACGTGCCGACTTGTCGAAGCTTCCCGTTGCTGATCAGAGCAAGGCACTTTTCCCTCTCGGTCTTGCGGCGCCGCAAGATGGGGTACTGAAGGTCGACATCCTCCGAGAGGATCTCCAGCAGTCGCAGAAAGATCGGGGCGCCTCTCGCTCCGAAGCCTCTCGCTCCGAACCTAGAGCGAAGTGATGCGGCGCCTGCTTGCAGCAATCTGTTTTGCCATGGGCTTTTCTTGTGCGTCAGCTACTAGCGAAAGCAATCAGAAAGTTTCGGAGATTGTCGAAAATTTCTTCTCCCTATTGGGACAAGGTCAGACCGCCCAAATGATTTCGCTGGGCAGCCAAGCCGTAAGTGTCACAGAGCAAGAATATGGCCCAAATGACCCGAAAGTGGCTGCTGTTCTAGGGGCATGGGCATTAGCTCAAGCCAAAGAGGGACACTATGCTGATGCAGATGCAAACGCTCGACGTTCTCTCGCGATAGTTGAGACTGCACACACCACTGACGACATCGTTCTTGGGCTAGTACATAGCTGGGCTGGCGGAGTTTTTTTCAGCCAAGGAAAGTATGCAGAGGCCGAGGTAAGCCTGAGGCGCGTAGTCCAAATCCAGGAAAAAGCATTTGATCCTCATGATCCAAGGTTAGCTGCAAGTCTTTACTACGTTGCGCGAGCCTGCAAGCTGCAAAGGAAGTATGACGAAGCCATCACGTTCTACCGCCGTTACCTGACCATCCAGGAAAAAGCTTCAGGCCCAGACGATCAGAATCTAGTTAACGCTATTAACGATCTAGCGGAAATCCATGTGGCCCAGGGTCACTACACTGAGGGGGAGGCACTTTACCGACGATCGATGGCGATTGAAGAGAAAAATTTATCTCTCGGTAAGCCAAAACCTTTATCTAGTGCCAACGATCTCGCGATTCTCTACAAGAACCAAGGTAAGTTTGCTGAAGCCGAGCAGACCCTACTGCATGCTATAGCTGTTAGCGAAAAATACCCTGACCTGCACACAACGATAGACACCAGTTTGGTGTTGAATTTGGCCGACCTTTACCGCGCAACCGGCAATTACTCGGAGGCTGAGAGATTTTACCGGCGCGCGATTGCAGATATTGAAAAATCCAAAGATACCAATCCATCCACGAAGACGGTCATCTACATCGGCTTGGCCGACCTCCATTACGCCCAAGGACGATACAACGAGGCGGAACTGGTTTACTGGCAGGTATTAGCTGCCGTTGAGAAAGAGTACGGTCTGGATGATTTAACTCTTGCTAAACCGCTTAATCGAGTCGGCGCTTTGCTTATAGAACAAGAGCGATACTCCGAGGCTGAACGCGTCTTTGAACGCTCCCTGTCATTGCAAGAGAAAGCTCTTGGACCGAACCATCATGATTTGGCTGTAATCCTACATAACCTGGCCACGGCGCACAGCAACTTGGGCAATGAAACCAAGGCGAAGGCCCTTTCGGAGCGATCATTTGCAATTCTTGAGAACTTAGGAGTCGAGAACGCTATTCTAATTCGGCCGCTTAACAATCGCGCTTCTTCATTACGGCACGACGGAAAGTACCAAGATGCTGAGGTTCTCTACAAGCGCGCTCTGGCAATAGCTGAAAAATCCTTCGGCCCCAATCACATCGACGTCGCCTTAATCATAACGAACCTTGCTGACCTATATGATACGGAACTAGGGCGATCGAGGGAGGCAGAAGAACTCTGGCAGCGGGCAATTGATATCTACGACAAGCTTAAGCACCCGAAGGTCGTGCACCCGCTAGACAATTTAGCCGGGAGTCTCGATAGCCGAGGAGAGCATTCGCGCGCCCTGAAACTTATTCGTCGTTCTACCGAAATTCGCATGAATGAGATCGTTTTGGCACCATCGGCAAATACCGCTCTTCGAGTAGCAGAAAGGAATCGAGGTCATTTTATTCTCCATATCAACGCCCTAGCCCTGGCTCTGATGCGGCCCGAGGCATCCCCGTCTCTCATTGGCGAAGAAAGTTTCCAAGTCGTCCAACTGATGCAAGCCACCGGCACCGCCGACGCCGTGGCCAAAATGTCCGCCCGTTTCGCCAAGGGTGATGGCGAACTGGCACGACTGGTCCGTAACCGTCAGGACGCCGAAGTTCGTCTAGCTCGTGCAGAAGCCGCCCTCAACCCCGCCTTCGGCAAGATCGCCCAAGATCGCAATCCGACCCTTGAACAGCGCCTGCGCGACGAGATTGAGGTAGCTGGCAAGTCTATTGCAGCGGCCGACACCGAACTAGGAAGCCGTTTCCCTGAATATCAGGAACTTACTCGACAGCTACCGGTGCCGGTCGTCGAGGCCCGCCTCCTCCTAAAGAGAGACGAAGCCATGTTGGTGTATGCACTCTTAGATGATCTCGCGTACTTATGGATCGTCACACAGGAGGGTGTGAAATTCGGATGGCTCCAGGCCAAGGCGGCAGACATCAAGGCCAGCCTGGGCAAGGTCCGCGGCCAGATGGAGTTCAGCCCGGAGGGCAACGCCCCGCCAGTCAGCGTCGATGTCCTGCATGAACTTCATCAGGCATTGATTGCACCTGCCCTGCCCCATCTCGAAGGCATCAGCCACCTGCTCATCGTCCCCGACGGCGCCTTGCAGAGCCTGCCCTTCGGCATGCTGGTCGCCTCCCCGCACCCCGCCATCACCACCGATGCCGATTACCGCAAGGTGGACTGGCTGGCCCGCCACTATGCGATGTCGGTCCTGCCCTCCGTCGGCTCGATCAAGGCACTGCGCCAGTTCGCGAAGGCGGACGGGGCGAAGGAACCCTTCGCCGGCTTCGGCGACCCGCTGGTCGGTGAGGCGGATGGCCTCAGTCGCGGCAAGCGGGCCAAGGTGGATATCGCCACGGTGTTCCGGGGAAGCAAGGTGCGGGGCGCTTCCGGTCAACCGCTGCCGACGCTCGAAATCGCCGATGTCGAGGCGATCCGCAAGACGCCGCGCTTGCCCGAGACGGCCGACGAGCTGCGCCAGATCGGCAAGGCGCTGAAGGCCGGGCCGGAGTCGATCTGGTTGCAGCAGAAGGCGGCCGAGACGGCGGTCAAAGGCATGGACCTGTCGAAGGACCAGACGCTGGCCTTCGCGACGCACGGGATGATGGCCGGCGAGGTCGGCGGGGTCGGCGAGCCCGGGCTGATCCTGACCCCGCCGAAGGCCGGCACACTGGAGGATGACGGTTACCTGGCGGCAAGCGAGATCGCCAAACTGCGCCTCAATGCCGACTGGACCATCCTCTCGGCCTGCAACACGGCTTCGGCCGACGGTACCCCGGGGGCCGAGGGCCTTTCCGGGCTGGCCAAGGCGTTCTTCTACGCCGGTTCACGTTCGCTCCTGGTGTCGCACTGGCCGGTGGCGTCCGATGCGACGGTGCCGCTGACCACCAAAATGCTCGCCGAGTACAAGGCCAATCCCGCCCAGGGCAAGGCCGAGGCCCATCGCAAGTCGATGCTGGCCCTGATGGACTCCGCCGACCATCCGGAGTTCGCCCATCCAATCTATTGGGCACCGTTCGTGGTCGTGGGCGAAGGCGGGGCAAGCGGACGTTAGTAGCCGGCTAGGCTCTAAGCTCCCAAGTCACCGAGACCTTCTCGCTGGTCTCAATCGCCTCCGGCTCGATTTCATCCGCATAGCTCAGCTTGCAGTAATCAAACTGCCCCCAATCCTGATTTACGCGATAGGTCATGGTGGTCAGGTGCTTACGCTCGCCGTAGAGCACTTCGACCAGATCGCCCAAAGTGCAGCCGGAAGATCGCGCGAGGATCTCCGCGCTCTTGCGCGCTGCCGCGAATGCGTCTTCAAGGGCGATACGCTGCAACGACTCGGCATTGCTCACGCGGAAATTGATGGAAATATCGGGGGTGGCCTCGGAACCCGGGCACTCAGCCAACAGGGCGTTCAACAGCGGACGGTCGAGTGAGAAACAGAGGGCAAGATCATGGAGGCCCCTGTACCCGATGAAAATCTCCTTGTTGTTCTCATCGTATCGACGGTCGACCATGACTTTGAAGTCTTCCGTCTTGATCGCCGATCTTTCCACCCCGCAGGCCACGAATGCATCTTTCAGCAAGCGGACCTTTCGGTCCTGAGCCTCGATGACTTCCCCGTATTCCGTGCCGAGGGAGCCAATGGTCAGTTGCAGCTTGATTTCGTCAGGGGCAGCCGAAGCCTTGCCATTTCCTTCTACTTGAATTCTTGCCATTCCTGGTTCCTCAATTCTTAAAATTGTTCATGCATAGGCCGCTTCGAGCAACCGCTTCGCCCCGGCAACAGGCGAGGTCACATTTTCGAGATACTCTTTGGCCTTGTGCTCGCTGACACGCTCGCGCACCTTCTCCAGTTCGTCATCCACGGTTTCCTTGAAAACCAGCTTCACGAGAACGACCATCAGTTCGAAGAAGAGGACGATCATGAAGAAGAGCGTATAGGCCACGAGGGCATAGTTGTTTCCCTGGACGAACTGATGAAGCGCCTCGATTCGTTCAAGGAGGCCGGCATCCTCGCCTGCGGTTTCCGGAGTCAAGGAGGAAAATTTGTCGGATTTCTCGACAAGGAAGCCGTCCAGCTTTTCTTGAGCAGCAACATAGTCGCCGCGCAGGACTGCCGCACGCTTCACCAACTCGCGGTAGACGGGTCCGATACTTGGTTTCCCAGTCCCGCATGTGCCATTCGCCTCGCAGGCGGCGGCAGCTTCAGCCTTTTCCCAATCTGCCTTACGGACATTCACCTCCGCAGCCTGGCGGTTGATCTCTATTGCGTATTGGGATTCGATGCGTGCTTTTTCTTCGGTGAATAGCTGCTGCTTCACCTCACGGTCGAAGATGATCAGATCGACAGTCGAGGCGCCGAGAACGGCGATCACGACACCGATCACAAATCGGCCGGAACTGACCCACCATGACTTGGGTGTTGCCAGAACCAGTCGTTCAACCAGGTAGATGAGCCCGGCGCAACCTACCGCGGTAATTGCGGCGATATTCGTCTCGAGGCCAAAAATCCGGGTGGCAATGAGATAGCTCGTCGCCGCCCAGATGAGAACCGGTATATGGATGGCGATGGCGTAGGCCTTCAGGCGCTTGATCGTCGAGGCATGGTATCGAGCGGCCCGCTCTGGGGATTCGCCGACGACATGGCAGAGATAATTTGAAGTTTTCATGGGGGACAAACTCATTAGCTCAGAAGTTCGAATTCGATCGCTGACTTCAGGCCAAGGCGGAATCCCTGTTCGTAGCGGTTCAGCGCCTCCAGCACCCAGCCCCTGCCCGCTTTGGCCAGTTCGATTTGCTCGTGCAGCTTCGCTATCTCGCGCCCTTGGTGGGCCTGAGCCAACTTTAGCCGGGCCGTTGTCTGGCTGCAGAACCCCTCGGTTTCAAGCTGGACATCCTCGAGACGGTGCACCTTGATGGTTCGTCGTTCCAACAACCTGCTTACCGTGTTCTGGAACTCGGCAATAATCGTTCTCCTGCCGTTCTCCATGGCTTCCTGGGTGCGGCATTTGGTTCCGTCATATCTGCCGTGCCCGAAGTGGCTGGCATCGAAGAACGACTTCAGTTCCGCGGCGTCAAGCAACCCGTGCTGCGAACGGGCAGCCGGAGCAGCGGCAACCGGCTCGACTCGGGCCTCGGGAATGGGCGGTTCTATGCCCTGGGGCATCGGCAGACTGATCACGTTGTCGGTTGCTCCCGGGAACGGGAATGTATCATGGGTCGGCTCGACGGTTTCATTGTTGTCGGTCTCCGGGTGCATGGCAGCGGAGGACTTCCAAAACATCATTCGTTGGAGGTTCATAGCGGGTTTGGTCTCGGTTTATGTGGTTTGACGATAGGATATGGATTGCTACTGGTCTTCGGATCCGCCGGCATTCAGTGACGGTTGATTCGCTGCGTCCGGTGGCCCACGGTAATGACATGGCCGTCACTACCAAGTACCAGATAGGTGTTGAGGAATTCCTCAAGGCGCCTGACCACCTGGCCGCCGATCTCCGAATTCAGCTGGCGGCGGGCACGCTTGTCGAAATAGCGGATTTCCCCACCACGATGGTCGTACTCGCTGGTACCAAAGCCGATCAGCCAGTCGATAACGACAGGTGGGATATTGCGCTGCTGCATGCGATGGCTGGCATGTCTGGTCAGTGGTTGATTCATTGTGCTCTCCGTCTAGTGCTGATGTGTTGAATACGGTGCTGGTCGGCGGATTTTCAAATCGGGCGACCAGCATCAGTGGTGTCATCTATACGGAGCAAAAGACAGCATTTTCAAAAGCACAGTCAGAAATCTGGAGTATTTGAAAATCACCTGAGCCCGTTCGTATAGGTGGCACGCTCCTGACACACGCTGGTTTCAAGCGAGGTCAGGAATTCAAGCAATCGAACCAGGACTGATGCGCCATGGCCTCAATCAACAAAGTCATTCTCGTAGGGAATCTCGGTGCCGATCCCGAATCCCGCACGCTCGCTTCCGGCGACCTCGTCTGCAATCTCCGGATTGCGACCTCGGACAAATGGAAAGACAAGACGACCGGGGAGCCCCGTGAAGCAACCGAATGGCATCGGATCGTTCTATTCCGCAGCCTCGCACAGATCGCCAGCCGGTATCTCAAGAAGGGCGACCCAATCTATGTCGAGGGAAAGCTCCGCACCCGAAAATGGCAAGGCAACGACGGCCTCGACCGCTACACGACCGAGATCGAGGCAACCGAGTTCAAGATGCTGGGCGGACGGCGGCAGGAATCGGATTCACATGAGATCGAAACGCGACAAGACACTCGGCAAAAGCCCGTACCCAACAGCCTGGCAGTTAGCCGCGACGAACTGCACGACTGGATGAAAGATGTACCCTTCTGACGATCATCAGCTTGTGGGTTTGATGGATTGGCCCATGGAAACAGCAGCACTACTCGCCTGCATGAAATGACACCTAGACTAGCCAAGTTTTACGCAGCACTACTCGCGGCGTTTTTTCTTCCTCTCTACGCTTTCGGTTCCCAACTGCTTGGGCCATATCTGTTAGGCGTATTGCCGGTCATGGTCGTACTCGGGATAGCCGCCCGCCTCGTACTGACCGCTTGGCAGGAAGGATCAGAAAAGGGGAAACAGGCAAACACTGGGGAACACGCCTACGGCTTCGGCGGAAACGAACTTCTGGCGTTCTCTGACGACAGTGGCCAGATCTGGATTCGAGCACAGGATGTGCGCAACGTGCTGCAACTTGAACGCAGTGACCGCTGGATGGCCCAGGCCTATCCGCATGGCTACCGAGAGGTGCATCCAAAGGTCAAGGCTTACTACGTTAAACCGGAAGTGGTTCGCCGGCACTGGGCCGGCAGCCATCGCATTGAGATCAACCGGTTTCTAAGCTGGATGGATCGCGAACTCGTGTTTATTCAGTCGCGGCGCGCAACCGCTTTGCTGGAGTCCACGCCTGACCTGCCAACGCCGCAGAGCAAATTACCTGATAACGAGCACACCGGTTCCATAACCGGACTGCTCAGGCCGCTTGCGAGTCATGTCGTGGCCCATTGGAATGGCAACCAAACACTGCCCAAGGCGCTCCTTATCGGAGGCGTCATCGCCCTAATGGTGATCCTGCTAATACTCAAGCTACCCCGACCGTCGAATGTCATTGCTCATTACCAGACAATCGGCGTGATCGGCATTTTCCAGTTGGGTGCGCCAATGGCGATCGCCTTCTGGTGGGGTATGGGGGTATGGCGGAGCACCCTGTCCTGGGTCAAATCCGAAAGATCCCGGCTATTCGCGTTGATCACGACAGCATTCAGCATGTCGATGATGCTGTCAGCGCTCGACATGCTGGCGGAACGTGACACGCAGTATTCTCTCGCCGATCTCATCATGATTGCCGCCGATATGGATCCTCAGCCGGAGATAAAGCTGGAGGCAGGCGGCAAACGCCTCAATCTCAAAGGGCCGCTGGGTTTCGGAACAACCTCAAGGGTGGCTCGCATGCTGAAGGATCATCCGAACATCGAGGGCATCGAGTTGCATAGCCCGGGCGGTCGTGCAGATGAAGGTCTGGCGCTTGGAAAGCTGATCCGCGCCAGCGGTTTGACTACCTACGTGCGTCATGGATGTGCCAGCGCGTGTGTGACAGCTTTTTCTGGTGGGCGTTTTCGTGAAGCAGTCAGTACAGCACGCTTTGGTCTGCATCGATCCGGATTTCATTGGCGAAAGGCAACCGAATCTTGGCAGCCAATCGACCTGAGCGTCCGAGATTTCATGCTTGGGCAGGGGGTCGACCGCAGCTTCGTGGCGAAAGGCATGGAGCCGTCAATTCATGATATCTGGGAGCCGATTGTTGCCGACGTCCTGGCAAGCGGACTAGCCAACCGTGCATGGGTTCAGGGTAGCAGTTGATTGCCCATTGGCCGGCAATCGAGGGGCAAGTCCTGGAGTGCGCAGATTGATTTGGCGCGACAAGTCATATCACTGGCGCAAGGGATCAAGCAGTATTCGTTGCAATTGCCCACAATGACTGCATTCGCTATCAGCAACGAAGGCAAGGTCGGGAATGATCAATAAATTTGGCGCTTGCCTGAGTTTCAAGCGAAGATGAATGGATATGACTGGCGATTTCGCATCGCATCCTTCAACTTACAATGATTTATCGGCTTTCCAAGGGACTCTCGTGAAGAACTCGCTTCCAAACATTCATCCGAAAATCGTGACTATCTCGACGATGGTAGCGTGCCTGTTGCTGGCCAACCCGGTCGCCAACGCGAGCGACATCGACGCCACCGCAGATTTTGGTCCAGCGGGACTGCTGTCGATTCCCAAGGCTGGTGCCGATAAAAGTAAGGGAAAACCCGCCGACGGCATGAATTTCAACCCGGCTGATCTTTCTGTCCTCGATCACGAGAGCATCGTGAATGGTCGGACCGGTACCGTGTTGGAGAATGTTTCAAATCAGCGAGTGACGACCACACGTGGCGCCAAAGAGGCACAGATCTATCAACA
>ERZ795055.468-NODE-468-length-38608-cov-6.176381_pt1 | contig 38608 bp, 32 predicted proteins | sample MGYA00375139_ERZ795055 | MGnify/ENA primary metagenome ERZ795055 (study PRJEB30184, sample SAMN05720283) | anaerobic digester metagenome | isolation source: active sludge of municipal wastewater-treating anaerobic digesters | place: USA | collected 2015-01-23 ... | reverse complement strand
CGCCGCCGGTCTTCTTCGCGCCCTTTTCGAACGCAAACCAGTCACCGTGCGGATCGGCCTCGATCGGGGACGGGATGCCAAGCAACCGACACAAGGCGATGAAATGCCCTTGCGAACCGCTGCGCTCCTTGAGCGTACTGTCGCGCCAGAAGGCGATGAATTGTGCAATGTCCGTGGGCGTCGTCATATCAGACCTTATTCGCGTTGTCCCGAATCATGGTTGACCTGGAATAATCTCGTTAGCAGACTGGAGCCATTGAACAGGCTCTTCGAAGGACATGACCATGCCCGCGATCAATCTCAATGAAGCCAAAGCCAATCTATCCCGCGTAGTTGATGGAACAGCAGGTCTTGAATAGCGGATCAGCGCTCGACGGATCGGGCAATAGTGCGGCTGGAATACGACTAGAATGAGAGAAATTCCGGCGTATTGTGCGCCTCATCATCGCCGCTCAGGAGGTCTCCCATGCGTGAACTGCCTTTTGAATTGTACCGCGCCGCTCAGGTGCGGGAACTGGATCGCATCGCGATTCAGGAGCGCGGCATTCCCGGCTATACGTTGATGAACCGGGCCGGTGAAGCCGCTTTTCAGCGACTGCGCCAGCGCTGGCCCAATGCACGTCGCATCGCTGTGATTTGCGGCGGCGGCAACAACGGCGGCGATGGTTATGTTGTGGCGCGACTGGCCCGTCAGGCCGGGTTGGAAGTTCAGGTATTGACCCTGGCCAATCCGGAAACGTTGCGCGGCGATGCGCAAACCGCCTGGCGGGATGCCGGCGCTGCGGCAGTCTCCATCCAACCCTTCAATGCTGTGACGTTGAAGGGTGTCGATCTGCTGGTGGACGCCATTCTCGGCACCGGTCTGGAGCGTCCGGTCAGCGGTGCCTGGCGAGAAGCGATTGAGGTGATGAACACCCACCCCGCCGATATTTTCGCCCTCGACATCCCCTCCGGCCTGCATGCAGATACCGGCGCGATCCTCGGCGTCGCCATTCAAGCCGCCGCAACGATCACCTTCATCGGTCTTAAACAGGGACTATTTACTGGTCAAGGCCCGGCCTGTTGTGGCGAAATAAATTTCGCTGATCTCGGTGTGCCGCCGGACATCTATCCGGCGTTGCATCCGGCCAGTTGGCGCTATGCCGGCGACGATTTGCCGACACTGCTGCCCCGGCGGCCCCGCAGCGCCCATAAGGGCCATTTCGGCCATGTACTGGTGATCGGCGGCGAACTGGGCATGGCTGGCGCAGCGCGGATGGCGGGGGAAGCGGCGGCGCGTTGCGGAGCGGGATTGATCAGTATCGCCACCCGCGCCGCTCATGCCGGCCTGCAAGCGGCAGTGCGCCCGGAACTGATGTTCCACGGTATCGAACAGCCCGACGATCTCGCGCCGCTGCTGGACCGGGCCACGGTGATTGCCATTGGGCCGGGACTCGGTCGCAGCGATTGGGGCCGGGTCATGCTCCACGCCGCCCTGGCCAGCGATAAACCCCTGGTCGTCGATGCGGACGGTCTGAATTTGCTGGCCATTGAACCGGCCTTCCGCGAAAACTGGATTCTGACGCCGCACCCCGGCGAAGCCGCCCGGTTGCTGAAAATGACGCCTGTTGAAGTCGAAGCGGATCGTTTCGCCTCTGTTGAAGATTTAGCGTTGCGCTATGGTGGCGTCGCCGTACTCAAGGGCGCGGGTTCGCTGATCGCCAGCCGGGAAGAGGGGCAGGTCGCGCTTTGTACTGCGGGCAATCCGGGCATGGCCAGCGGCGGCATGGGCGATGTGCTGACCGGAGTGATCGCCGCCCTCGTCGCCCAGGGTCTGCCCCTGTTCGCTGCGGCTAAAGCGGGCGTTTACCTGCACGGGCTGGCCGGCGACCAGGCAGCGCTGGCGGGCGGTGAACGCGGGTTGCTCGCGACCGATCTCCTCTCCTTCTTGCGTCAAGCGGTCAATCCTTGAACCATGCTGAAATACAATCTCGATTCCGCACCCGCCACTGAAGCGCTCGGTGCCCGGTTGGCGGTCAGGCTGAGACCCGGCAATATTCTCTATTTGAGCGGCGATCTCGGCGCGGGCAAGACCACGCTGGTGCGCGGTCTGCTCCACGCGCTCGGTCATCGCGGCACGGTGAAAAGTCCGACCTACACGCTGGTGGAACCTTATCAAATCGGCGACTGGCGGCTGTTTCACTGGGATTTGTACCGACTGGCCGATCCAGAGGAACTGGATTTTCTCGGCCTGCGCGATCAGCTCGACGGTCAGGCGGCGCTACTGATCGAATGGCCGGAACGGGGTCAAGGGGAATTACCGGCGGCGGATGTGGAAATTGCCTTGAGCTATGCTGGCGAAGGCCGCGCTTGCCGGCTGATTGCCCTCTCCTCGGTCGGCCAGGCGTTGCTGGCTGACCTTTGAGTTCATCGGTGGTCGGAGGAGTGATGAGGGCGAGGCGGTGTAGCGCGGCGCGGTGAGTTGGGACGGACCGGCTTCTTGGTTCGGGAATCTGGACGCGGCACTGGTTCAGGCCGAGGTTCGGGCGCAATACCGACCGCCTTCCGCAATTCATCGATCTGCGCTTCGGTTAATTCATCCCAGTGTCCCACATGTAGCCCTCGCCGCAACGCTATCGGTCCATAGCGCACCCGGACCAGCCGGCTGACCGCCACACCCTGCGACTCCCACAACCGGCGCACTTCGCGATGACGGCCTTCCCGTAAAATGACGTGATACCAGTGATTGGCCCCTTCGCCGCCTGCTTCGCGGATGCTGTCAAAGCGGGCGACGCCATCCTCCAGCGGCACGCCTTCCTGCAATTGCTGCAAGGTCGCCAGCGGAATGTCGCCCAGAATGCGCACCGCATATTCACGTTCAATCTGCGAAGATGGGTGCATCAACCGGTTGGCCAGTTCACCGTCATTGGTCAGCAGCAACAGGCCCTGGGTATTGAGATCGAGCCGACCGACCGCAATCCAGCGGCTATCGCGCAAAATCGGCAGCTTCTCGAAAATCGTTGGTCGGCCTTCGGGATCACTGCGGCTGGTCACTTCACCGACCGGCTTGTAGTAGGCCAGTACCCGCCGCTTTTGCCCGAAGGCGCGAACCTGTACCGGCTTGCCGTCGATTTCAATTCGCTCTGCGCCGTTCACCGAAACGCCTAACTGGGCGGGAACGCCGTTAATGGTAATCCGACCCTGGCGAATCCAGTCTTCGATCTGGCGTCGGGAGCCTTGGCCGACGCGGGCCAGGAATTTTTGTAAACGTTCAGACATGGAAAGGCTCCGGGAGCGGTGGGGAATCAGGAGTGACGGAGGCGCGGCGTTCCAGCTCAGCGCTGATGACGTCCAGATCACGCGGCGTAGTCAGTGGCGGCAGTTCGCTCAGGCTTTTCAGACCAAAATAATCTAGGAAATCGCGGGTGGTGGCGTAGAGCGCCGGGCGGCCAGGGACTTCGCGATGACCGATCACCTTGATCCAGTCGCGTTCCTGCAAAGTTTTCATGATACTACTGCTGAGGCTGACCCCGCGCACTTCCTCGATTTCGCCCCGGGTGATCGGCTGGCGGTAGGCAATCAACGCCAGCGTTTCCAGCAACGCCCGCGAGTAATGGGCGGCCCGTTCTTCCCAGAGGCGCGAGACCCAGGGCGCGAAAGTGCCGGGGACTTGCAGGCGGAAACCGCTGGCGACTTCGGCCAGTTCCATGCCGCGTCCCGCATAATCCGCCGCCAGTTTGACCAAGGTGCTACGCAGCACCTCCCGTTCGGGGCGCTCGGTTTCCGGGAAGATGTCCAACAGACGATCCAGCGACAGCGGTTCACCCGCCGCTAATAACACCGCTTCTAGGATGATTTTCAACTCCGGCATGTTGTCGCTCAAATCCGTCGCCGCAGATGAATCGGCGCAAACGGTTCGACCTGCACCAGTTCCAGCAGCGCCTCACGCAACAATTCCAGCACGGCCATAAACGTCACCACGATGCCTCTTCGTCCTTCCTCGGGTCGGAATAGCGCGGTGAAGGACGTAAAATGCTGGGCGTCCAGTTGTTCCAGAACCTGGCTCATCCGTTCGCGTACCGACAGGGCTTCTTGTTGAATCTGATGGTGACCGAACAGTTCAGCACGGGTCATGACGTCGCGCAGAGCGTTCAGCAGATCGGCCAGATTAACCGGCGGCGGCTCGCGCTGAATCTGCCGCTCTACGGGCGCGGCGCTGGCGGCGAATACGTCCCGTTCCAAGCGTGGCAAAGCATCCAGACGCTGCGCCGCTTGCTGAAACCGCTCGTATTCCTGGAGTCGGCGCACCAGTTCGGCGCGTGGGTCCAGCTCCTCAGCCTCGGCCTGCGCCGGGCGTGGCAACAGGAGTCGTGATTTGATTTCCGCCAGCCAGGCCGCCATCAACAAATATTCCGCCGCCAGCTCCAGCCGCATGTCCTGCATCAACGCCAGATAGTTCATGTATTGCCGGGTCACTTCGGCAATGGGAATATCGAGAATGTTGAGATTCTGCCGCCGAATGAGATAGAGCAGTAAATCCAGTGGCCCCTCAAACGCTTCCAGGAACACTTCCAGGGCGTCGGGCGGAATGTAGAGGTCCTGGGGAATCTCGGTCCAGGGCTGGCCGCCAACCTTGGCGAGAGGGGGAGCCTCATTGAGGGTGTCTATTAGCACAGGATCGACGCTGATCCGCAAGGCGCAGATTGCTGCACTACTACGCTGCTCCCAACGGCCGAATGCCTACCGCCTGCCGCAATTCCTGCAAAAACGGTGTGCTGTATTCACGCGCCTGAACCGCACCCCGTTTGAGGATTTTTTCGATATGATCCGGCGCTTTTAACAGCTCGTGATAGTGCTGGCGGGGTTCGCTCAACCGGACGTTCAGATATTCAAATAACATCTGCTTCATCTCACCCCAGGCGATGCCTTGGGCGTAACGAATCCGCAAAGCGGCGGTTTCTTCAACCGTAGCAAACGCCTGATAAATCTGAAACAGGATGCAGGTTTCGGGATCCTTGGGCGCTTCCGGCGGCAGCGAGTTGGTCTTAATCCGCATAATCAGCTTGCGCAGCGCTTTTTCCGGCTCGAACAACGGAATCGTATTGCCGTAGCTCTTGCTCATCTTGCGCCCATCCAGCCCCACCAGCACCGACGCTTTTTCATCCACCACCGCTTCGGGCAGCACGAAATGTTCGCCGTATAAATGGTTGAAACGAGCTGCGATGTCGCGGGCCATTTCCAGATGCTGAATCTGATCCTTGCCGACCGGCACCTTGTTCGCCTTGAACATCAGAATATCCGCCGCCATCAGTACCGGATAGCAAAACAGGCCCATCGTCACGCCCTTGTCCGGGTCCTTGTCGGGATCGGCCAGATTCTCAGCCACCGCCGCCTTATAGGCATGGGCGCGATTCATCAACCCCTTGGCGGTGACGCAAGTGATCATCCAGGTTAATTCCAGAATTTCCGGGATATCGGTCTGCGCGTAGAAAATAACGTTCTCAACATCCAGCCCCAGCGCCAGCCAGGTCGCCGCGACTTCCAGCCGGGAACGATGCACCAGCGCCGGGTCCTGACATTTGACCAGCGCGTGATAATCCGCCAGGAAATAAAAAGATTGCACGTCCTTACGGCGGCTGGCTTCGATGGCGGGCAAAATCGCGCCAACATAGTTGCCTAGATGCGGAGTGCCAGTAGTAGTAATGCCAGTCAGGGTAATTTCCATGGATGACAACAATCGGTTCGATAACGGAATCAGAAGAAAAACAGGGTCATGATGAAATGCCGGATGCTATTGACAATCGGCATCAACACATTGAACAGCCCCAATGCCATCAGCGCCACCAGGATGATCAGGCCATAAGGTTCCATCTGCGCCATGACTTCACCGGCGCGATCCGGCAGTACGCCCGCCAGCACGCGCGAACCGTCCAGTGGCGGAATCGGCGCGAGGTTGAGGACGCCCAGCATGACGTTGACGTTGATACCGGCCCCGCCCATCAACAGCAACGGCTCACCCAGCCACGCCATCCTTGCTTGCAGGTGATAGCCGATGACCATGACCAGTCCCCAGCCCAGCGCCATGATGAAGTTAGCGCCCGGCCCGGCCAGCGCCACGAATGCCATGTCGCGTTTCGGCTGGCGCAGGCGATGGTAATTGACCGGCACGGGTTTAGCCCAGCCAAAGATGAACCCGCCGAAGATCGCCAGCAACGCCGGCACCAGTACGGTGCCCACGGGGTCGATGTGCCGCAGCGGATTGAGGCTGAGGCGGCCTTGAGACTTAGCGGTCGCGTCACCGCAGCGCAGCGCCACCCAGCCATGGGCGACCTCGTGCAGGGTGATCGCCAGCAGTAGCGGCGGCGCCAGCACGATGAGAAGTTGAATCGTGTTGAGTTCTTGCATCGGGCGATTATACGCGGCGCCTTGAGCGAAGAGTTAGAGAAACGGCTCGGCATCGCCCAGCCCCTGGCGGAGCAGTTGTGGCGCGTCGTCGGTCAGATCGATCACCGTAGTTGGCTCGTGCTGACCAGGGCCACCGTCGATGATCAAATCCACATCATGATGCAACCGTTCCTCGATCTCTTCCACATCCGACAACGGCCATTCATCCCCAGGCAGAATCAGCGTACAACTCATCAGCGGTTCGCCCAACTCCGCGAGCAGGGCGCGCACGATAATATTGTCCGGCACCCGGATGCCAATCGTCTTGCGGCGGAGATGTTGCAAGCGGCGCGGCACCTCGTGCGTCGCCTGCAAAATGAAGGTGAACGGTCCCGGCGTGGCGGCTTTGAGCAGCCGGTAACGCTGATTATCCACCTTGGCGTAGGTCGCAATTTCCGAAAGATCGCGGCAAACCAGAGTGAAATTGTGATGGCGATCGGTCTGGCGAATGTGGCGAATCCGCTCCGCCGCCGCCTTATCGCCTAACTGGCAACCCAGCGCATAGCTGGAATCCGTCGGATAGACGATCACATCGCCTTCACGCAGTCGCTCAACCGCCTGCGCGATCAGGCGCGGCTGCGGGTTGGCGGGATGAATTTGTAAAAAACGGCTCATGGCCTTAATATTCTCAAGATTAGGGTAAATTCAACTCGGCGGAGCAACTTGCCAGTCCGGCAAGCTCCGGTCAAGGCAGCGACCGCAAGGCCGCTTTTCTTTTGCTGGATGGCTCCTTCCAGCCCGCCATGGAAATCCGCAACCGGTATGAAACTGCTGTTTGACTTCCTGCCCATCCTGTTGTTCTTCATTGCCTACAAGATGGCCGACATCTATGTCGCTACCGGGGTGCTCATTGTCGTCACCCTGGCGCAAACCGGCTGGATCTGGCTGCGGCAACGCCGGATCGAGAAGTTGCCGCTGTTTACCGCCGGACTGGTGCTGGTGCTGGGCGGCGCGACTTTGCTGCTCAAAGATCCGATGTTCGTCAAGTGGAAACCGACGGTCGTTAACTGGTTGTTCGCCGTGGCGTTTCTGGGTAGTCTCTTCATCGGTCAGAAAACCTTGCTGGAACGGATGATGGGGGGGCAATTGGAACTTCCCGCGCCGGTCTGGGTCAAGCTGACATTTGCCTGGACGATCTTCTTTTTTACCATGGGCGTGGCTAATCTGTACGTCGCTTTCAATTTCGACGAGAACACCTGGGTTAACTTCAAGCTGTTCGGGATGCTGGGCCTGACCTTGGCGTTCGTGCTGGCGCAGGCGGCCTATATGAGCCGCCATCTCAAACTCGACGACACTCCGCCGGAGAAATCCTGAACCATGTTGTACGCTATCCTGGGCCGTGATACACCGAATAGTCTGGAGCGGCGACTGGCCGTCCGCCCCACCCATTTGGAACGCCTGAACGCCTTGTTTGCCGAGGGACGCCTGATCCTGGCTGGACCCCTGCCGACTATTGACAGTCCCGATCCCGGCCCAGCCGGCTTCCAGGGCAGCCTGGTCGTCGCCGAATTCCCCTCGCTCGAAGACGCCCGCGCCTGGGCGAATGCCGATCCCTATGTAGCCGCTGGTGTCTACACCACGGTCGAAGTGTACCCGTTCCGCAAGGTGTTGCCGGCATGAGCGACCGAGTCGCCCTGATTGAGGAACGGTTGCGAACTGTGCTGGCTCCTGTTTCGCTGGACATCATTGACGACAGCGCCGCCCATGCGGGTCACGCCGGGGCCAGGGACGGTGGTCATTTCACGGTCCGTATCGTTTCCGCCGCCTTTGCCGGCAAAACCCTGATTCAGCGCCATCGCCTGATCTACGCAGCGCTGGCCGATCTGATGCACCGGGACATTCACGCCTTGAGTATCAGCAAGGCAAAAACCCCCGATGAAGCCTAACCTTTCTGGCCACTGGCCTACCCCTGGAAACAACGAGATGAATACATTGAACTCACGGATTTTCCCCCTGCTGGCCCTCTCTTCCGCCCTATTGCTGTCGACTGCGGTGCTAGCCGCTGAAGACAAGAAGCCGGAAGCTGCTCCTGCTGCCCCCACTGCGATCCCGGTCAAGCCTGTTGCCGCCTCGCAACCCGCGTTCACTGTTCCTGATCCGGTCGCAGTGGTCAATGGAACACCGATTCCCAAGGCGACTTTCAATCAGTACGCTCAGAGAATGAGTGGCCGGGTCAAGACGGATACGCCGGAAGCCAGCAAGGCGCTGGTTGACCAATTGGTCATGGAAGAATTGCTGGTGCAGGAAGCCAAGAAGCAAAAGCTGACAGACGATCCGGAGATCAAGCAGCAGTTGGCCATGGTTGAGCGTAGTCTGCTGGCCAGCACCGTCGTGCGGCGGATGCTGAGCGAGAGCGCACCCAGCGAAGACGCCATCAAGAAAGAATACGAAACCGCCGTCGCGGCGATGAAAGGCAAGGAATACAAAGCCGCTCATATCCTGGTTGATTCTGAGGACAAGGCCAAGGAAATCGTTGCTGAACTGAAGAAAGACGGCAGTAAATTCGCCGAACTGGCCAAGGCCAAATCCAGCGACAGTTCCGCCGCCAACGGTGGCGATCTGGGCTGGTTCACGCCCAGCATGATGGTCCCGCCCTTTGCGCAGGCGGTCGCCAAGATGGAGAAAGGCAAATTCAGCGAAGAGCCAGTGCAAACGCCGTTCGGTTGGCATGTCATCCTGCTGGAGGATACTCGCGATGCCACTCCGCCGTCGCTGGATGAACTGAAGCCACAAATTCAGCAAATGCTGCAAAGCAAGCTGGTCAACGACTATCTGGAAAAGCTGAAGTCCGGCGCCAAGATTGAGGTGACGGAAATTCAGGTCAGCGCGGCCAAGCCGACTGCCCCGGAAGCGGCCAAGGAAGAGAAGAAGTAAGAAATAGCAAGATAGCGAGATAGCGCTGTTGATGCGCTACTCGCTATTCTCATCGCTCCAATCCCATGGAGTTTTCATTTATTGCCATCCCAGAAACACCCGCAACTCCGCTTCATTCAACACCGCCACGCCCATTTTCCGCGCCTTGTCCAGTTTGGAACCGGCATCGCGGCCCACCACCAGATAATGGGTTTTCTGCGAGACCATGCTTGAGACCTTGGCGCCCAGCGCCCGCAATCGATCAGCCGCTTCATCGCGAGTCAGGGATTCCAGCGTCCCCGTCAACACGAAGGTCAATCCCGCGAGTTGCTGAGAGTCCGCCGGCCTGACCGGGTCAGGCCAGCATACGCCGGCAGCCTGCAAGCGGGTGATCACTTGCTGGTTATGCGGTTCCTGGAAAAACGCCCGGATCGCGGCGGCCACCACCGGACCAATCTCCGGCGCCTGCTGCAACTGCTCCTCATCAGCCGCCATCAGCGCCTCCAGTGCACTGAAATGGGTGGCCAGCGCGCTGGCCGTCGCGACGCCGACTTCACGAATGCCCAATGCGTAGAGAAAGCGCGCCAGAGTCGTAGTCTTGCTGCGTTCCAGCGCCTCTATCAGATTAGTGGCCGATTTGGCGGCCATTCGCTCCAGACTGGCCAGCGTCCCCGCACTGAGGGCGTATAGATCGGCCGGACTGCGCACCAGATCCCGATCCACCAACTGTTCCACCAGTTTGTCGCCCAGCCCTTCAATGTCCATCGCCCGGCGCGAGGCAAAATGCAGAATCGCCTCCTTACACTGGGCGCGACAGCACAGTCCACCGAGGCAACGCGCAACGGCTTCTCCTTGCGGGCGGGCGATGTGCGACCCGCAGACCGGGCAGGTTTCCGGCATCACAAACGGCTGGGCATCCGGCGGGCGGCGCTTCAACACCACTCCAACCACTTCGGGAATCACATCGCCAGCCCGACGCACGATCACGGTATCGCCCACCCGCACATCCTTGCGCGCCACTTCATCGGCATTATGCAGGGTAGCGTTGGTCACGGTTACGCCGCCCACGAACACCGGCTTGAGCCGCGCCACCGGGGTCAGCGCTCCCGTGCGCCCGACCTGAACCTCAATGGCCTCGACCACCGTCAGTTCTTCCTGAGCCGGAAATTTATGCGCGATGGCCCAGTGTGGCTCGCGAGCGAGGAGATTTTGTCGCTGTTGCTGTCGCCAAAGCCGCTGCTGCCAGTCCAGACGGTTGACCTTGTACACCACGCCATCGATATCGAAGGGCAAGGCATCGCGCTTTTCGGCAATCACCCGGTGAAATGCGAGCAAACCCTCGGCGCCCTGCGTCACCGTGCGCTCGCTGCTCACCGGCAAGCCCCAAGCCGCCAGCACGTCGAGAACTGCGCTATGCGTGGCCGGTGCTGTCCAGCCCCGCGTTTCGCCCAGACCGTAGGCAAAAAAGGACAATGGCCGCTGCGCCGTCAGTGTCGGATCGAGTTGCCGGAGGCTGCCGGCTGCGCCATTGCGCGGGTTGACCAGCGTCGGCCGCCCGGCGGCTCGTTGCTGGGCGTTATAGCGTTCAAAGTCGGGGCGACTGATGTAAACCTCGCCGCGCACCTCCAGGACTTCGGGGGCAGCGCCTTGCAGCCGCAACGGCACCGTTTTAATGGTGCGGACGTTCTGCGTCACCTCCTCGCCAATTTCCCCATCGCCGCGCGTGGCTGCTTGCGTGAGGATGCCGTTTTCGTAACGCAAATTGACGGCCAAACCGTCGAATTTGAGTTCACAGATATATTCAATGGGCGGCGCATCCTTGCCCAGATCGAGTCTGCGCCGCACCTGGGCGTCAAAGGCCGCCGCGCCACCGGCACTGGTCTCGGTGTGGATCGATAGCATCGGAACGGTATGCCGTACCGGCGCAAACGCCTCCAGGGGTTGACCGCCCACGCGATGCGTCGGTGAATCGGGCGTGACCAGCTCCGGATGCGCGGCTTCGAGATCCCGCAACTCCTGGAACAGCCGGTCGTACTCGGCATCGGGGATTTCCGGCTGATCCAGGACATAATAAAGGAAGTTATGTTTATGCAACTGCTCTCGCAGTTGAGCAGCGCGAGTCCATAAAGGGTTAGAAGCCATCGCCGTGTTTTCCTGATGCATCACCCGGATGACTGAGCCCAAATCCGCCGCTGCCGCTGGAATTCAGCAACCTCGCTGCGCAGATGCATGAGTCCCTGATTGGTCAAACGATTACGGCGTTCGTCACAGATCATTCCCCCCAGTTTCTGCGCCAGTTGATCCACCGCCACCACCAACCGTTCCAGCGCTTGCATCTCCTCCAGCGGACCGGGCAGATTCATGAACAGTAGCAGCCCCGGCGTCGCCAGATCATCGAGCATCTTTAGATCGAACGAACCCGGTTTACGTAAATGCGCCATGCTGAAAATCGGATCGCTATCGTCTTCCGGGCCGTAATCGAATAAGCCCAGGGCGCTGAGCTGGAAGCCCAATTCATGGGCCGCCACCTGAATGGCGGCGCCTTTGAAGGACTGCCCGCGCGGCGCGATCACGGTTAAGGCGACAGTCATCTTTGGCGGTGCCGGGATGGCCGGTTCCCGACGCAACTCGCGGGTCAGCTCCACAACCATCGGCGAAGGTTGGGCATTCGCCTCGGCGATCGGTGGACTTTCCTGGCGCAAAATCGGCCGGATTTCGACATCGACCAGCACCTTGCCCGCCAGATGATGGTCTGGAGTGATGCGTCCCAGTTCGCCAAAGTCATGGGCATCTACCAGCAAGTCCTCCGACATAGGTTCTGTTGCGCTACCCAGCACGGGTTCGTTGCCCTCGGTGGGCCGGCGTCGACGTTTGCGGATGCCTTCCTTAATGCGGCTGCGCATGCCCCACAGATAGATCAGGGCCACGACGACCGCTCCGATGCCCGTCAATAGCCATTGCAATTGTGTTTTGTCCAACATTTCCATGAGTCGAAAGCCCGGTTGTTTGCCTGTTTCAAGCCTATTGTAGGAGGGTGGCGGCTGATACTGAAATCCTGTTGCCCATCCGCCTAACCGACCCCGGCCAAGCGCACGGCTTCCGCGACATCGACTGCGACTAGCCGAGACACACCTGGTTCCTGCATGGTGACGCCCGCCAAATGCTGGGCGATTTCCATCGTCGCCTTATTATGCGTGATGAAAATGAACTGCACCCGCGCCGCCATATCCTGGACCAGCGACCCGAAGCGCCGGACATTGGCCTCATCCAGGGGGGCGTCCACCTCATCCAGCAGGCAGAAGGGCGCTGGATTGAGCTGGAAAATGGCGAACACCAGGGCGACCGCAGTGAGCGCCTTTTCCCCGCCGGACATGAGGCTGATCGAACCGATGCGCTTGCCGGGCGGCTTGGCCATGATGGCGATCCCGGCATCCAGCACATCTTCGCCGGTCAATTCCAGATGAGCTTCACCGCCACCGAACAGGCGAGGAAATAATTCCTGCAAACCGGCGTTGACCAGCTCGAACGTCTCGCGAAACCGGGCGCGGGTTTCGCGATCGATCTTGCGGATCGCGTCTTCCAGCGTAGTCAGCGCTTCCAGCAAATCGGCATTCTGGGCATCGAGATATTGTTGGCGCTCCGAGGCTTGGGCGAACTCTTCTATCGCCGCCAAGTTAATCGCCCCCAACCGCTGGATGCGCCGCTCCACCTGTTCCAGCCGCGCTAGCCAATCGCTTTCAATCGCGGTTGCCGGCAGTGTCGGCGACACCGTTTCCGGGGTAGTCTCCCACTCTTGTAACTGTTCACGCAGGTTTTGCTGCTTGACGCGCGCCTCACCCAGCGCTAACCGCTGCTCCTCGATCTGTCGGCGCTGGGCCTCAGCCTGCCGCTCGCAGCGGCCGCGGCCCTGTTCGCCCGCAGCCAGTTCGGCATCCTGAGCCTCCAATCGCCGGCGGGCTTCACCCAGTTCTGCCTCAACCGCCAGTCGGGTTTCCAGCCAGTCCGCTAATTCATCTCCCGCCGCCGCCAGGAGTTCATCGCTGTCCGCGGTTCGTTCCATAGCCAATCGGTCACGCCGTTCCTGTAACTGGCGTTGCTGAAGGTCCAAACGTTCCAGCGCCCGGTCAGCAGAAGCGACCTGCACCCGCAGCCCTTCCAACGTCGCCGCTTGCCGGGTTGCCGCTTGCCGGGCTGTTTCGATGCGGGCGCGACATTGCCGGTGTTCCACCTGCAACCGCTCCCGGCGGGCGCTCAGTTCCGTCTGCTCTGTGCGCAGACCCTCCAGAGTCAGCAACGCTTCTTCCAGCCGCAATCGGGCCAGTTGCACCTGTTCCCGATCCTGTTCGCATTGATCATCCAGTTCGGCCTGTTCCCCGACCAGCGCCTCGGTGCGGGCGCGGGCCTGTTCCCAGCGGGCCTGCGCCGTATTGACCGCCGCCTGAGCACCGGCCTGATCACGATGGCCCTGATTAACCGCCTGTTGCCCGTCGCGGCGCTGCTGTTCCAGTTCGCGTTGCTGATCGCGCAGTTGGCTAAGTTGCACGGTTTGTCGTTCAACCTCCAGCGCATCCCCGTCCAGCGCCACTTCCAGTTGGCGAATTTCCCGCTCACGGGCCAGTACGCCATTCTCCTCAGCGCCACGCCGCAACCGCAGCCAATGGCGACCGCACCAGATGCCTTCCGGCGTGACCAGGGTTTCGCCCTCCCGCAAGCCCGGGCGGTTCGCCAAGGCCTCGGTGAGATTAGCGGCGGTTTGCACTCCGTCCACTAGGCCCATCAGCGGCCATGGTGCTTGAATTCGCGCGGCTAACGCTCCCCCTCCCCGACCCTCCCCCACGAGGGGGGAGGGAGTATAGTCGGATTCCCCTTTCTCTACGAGAGGAGAGGGAGTGTGGTCCGGCCCCCCCTCCCCTCGTGGGAGGGGGCTGGGGGGAGGGGGAGATAACGGTGGTTCGAACAGCGTCAGCCGACCGTGGGACAGTGCGGTGTGCGCAGCAGATGCCGGTTCATCGAGGTCGGAAACGCAGATCGCGTCCAGCCAGCCGGCCAGCGTCGCCTCCACTGCTGCCTCCCAGCCGGATTCCACATTCAGTTGCTCTGCCAGGCGAGGCGTATCAGCCAACCCTTGGGTATGCAACCAATCGTTCACACCACCCTTATGCCGGCCCAGCGCCGCCTCTTGGAGCGTATTCAACGAGGTCAGTCGGCCCCGTTCGGTCTGCAACCGTTCCTGCGTAGCCCGCAGTTGTTGATCCACCTGCTGACGGACTTCCCGGGTGGCATTTAGCTCAACCTCGGTTTGCGCCAGTTGCTCCTGAGCGCCGCGCAACACCTCAGCAATTGACTGTTCCATTTCCCGCAGTTCGACCAGTTGTTCTTCCAGGTCTGCACTGGCCAACTGCTCCTGTTCAAAGCGCAGCCGTTCCAGCCGGCGTTCACCCTGCAACAATTGCCGGTCCAGATGTTCGATCCGGGTGCGCTCCACTTCGATCTGCCGCTGGATTTCGCCGTGACGCCGGTTGAAATCCTCCCAATCACCCTGACCTTCCCGCAAAGCGGCTTCAGTCGCCGACAATGCCGCGTCAGCTTCCGTCTCGTCGGTCAGCCATCGCGCTCGTTCCGGCTCAGCCTCCGCCAGAGCCACGGCTAATTCATCCCGTTGTTCCCGGTCCAGCGCCCATTGCGTCTCGACCTGTTCCAGCGCTAGCAACGTCTGTCGCCAGTCCTCGTCGCGCCGACGTTGCAATTCCCGCTGATGCTGCAGGTACTGTTCCAGCCGGCTGATTTCAGCGCCCGCCTGGTAATAACGCCCTTGGGCGGCATTGAACGCCTCGTTGTAATCCGCCCGTCGCGCCCGGCCAGTTTCCATTAGCGTCTCCAGCCGGCGCTGTTCAGCGAACAGCGCCTCCAGGGCCGTTTCCTGCTGGCGCACCGCTTGCTCGTGATCTTGCATTTCATCGTGCAGGGTGCGCCAGCGCAAGGTCAATAATTCCGCCCGCAACCGGCGTTCTTCGGCACGATAATCGCGGTACTGTTCGGCAGCCTTAGCCTGGCGTTGCAAGTGTTGAAGCTGCCGGTTTAATTCCTCGCGCACATCATTGAGCCGGTCGAGATTTTCCCGGGCATGACGAATACGGGTCTCAGTCTCGCGGCGACGCTCCTTGTATTTGGAGATGCCTGCTGCTTCTTCCAGAAACAGTCGCAAATCCTCCGGTCGGGCCTCGACCACCCGCGAAATCATGCCCTGTTCAATAATGGCGTAGCTGCGCGGCCCCAGTCCGGTGCCCAGGAAAATGTCGGCAATGTCGCGGCGACGACAACGGCTGCCATTCAGAAAATAGCTGGACTGGCCATCACGACCGACCAGCCGCCGGATCGCGATTTCGGCATAACTGGCCCAGGGACCGCCCAGACGGCCGGCGCTGTTGTCAAACACCAGTTCGATGGATGCTTGGCCGACCGGTTTGCGGCTGGCGGAACCGTTGAAAATCACATCGCTCATCGTCTCGCCGCGCAGGCTGCGGGCCGAGCTTTCGCCCATCACCCAGCGCACAGCGTCGATGATATTGGATTTGCCGCAACCGTTAGGACCCACCACGCCGACCAGGTTACCGGGCAAATGCAGCACCGTAGGGTCCACGAATGACTTGAACCCCGCCAGCTTGATCTTGCTTAACCGCATGGAAACGTCAGACGTCGACTCCGCACCGGTCAGGCCCGCCGCACCAGCGGTTGTAGTACCGCCTCAATCGCGTCCATATCGGGAATCAGCACTGACTGATCCTGATAGCGCGCCCAGCTCAGGACGCCCGGCCGTTGTTGCTCAGCCTCGGCGATTTCCCGATCCTGATCGATATCTTGGCGTTGCAGGTTCAGCGGGCGCGGCGCGGCGGTGCCCAGGATGCCGAAATGTGGCAACCGGGAATCAGCGCCCAGGGTGTTGACAATGATCACCCGGGAATTGAGATCGGCATCCGGCGCCACGCTAAAAATCCACCGTCCCAGGCTGATCAAGGGAGTCGTCAGGTTATGCCACAGCATGGCCCCGACCACCCAGTTGGGAGCCGATTCGATGCGCAAGGGCGTGGCGAAGGGCAAAACCTCGACGACGAGGCTATTGGGCAGGATCACTTGTCCACCCTGGACGGTGATGAGGAGACAACGGAGATTATCCATTTGCGGGTATCAGGTCATCAAATCCAGGGCGCGTTCGCCGAGGATGTTGCGAATCGATTCCATCAACTGATCTTCCTGATAGGGCTTGGTCAGGTAGTCATTGACCCCGAGACTCATGGCCCGCTCGCGGTGCTTTTCACCGCTGCGCGAAGTGACCATGATGATCGGCAAATGCCGAAGATTACTCTGATTACGGACATGGGCAACTACTTCAAAGCCATCCATGCGCGGCATTTCGATGTCCAAAATCGCCAGATCAGGCACCTGAGTTTGCAGCATGGCCACGGCGTCCAGACCGTCCTTGGCGGTGATCGCATGAATGTTATGGCGCTCCAGAATGCGCGCTGTCACCTTGCGCATGGTAATCGAGTCGTCGATGACCATAATGGTGAATTTCTCTTGGCGGGCCTCCTGACGCGCCGCCCGCAGGGCGCGGCTTTCCATCTGCTTCTGGCGCTGGGAACCGATGTTACGTACCAACGCCGCCAGTTCCAAAACCACCACCACCCGACCGTCGCCCAGCACCGTCGCCCCGGAAATACCCGGCACGCCGTTAAACTGAGGGCTGATCGGCTTGACGATAATTTCCTGGTTGCCCATCACCGCTTCAACTTGCAGGGCGGCGCTGGCTTCCGCACTGCGGAACAACAGTGTCGGCGGGCGGCGATCCTTGACTTCCTCAAAGGGCAGGACGTGCTCGCTGCTGACCAGAATACCGAGATTATGCACTGGATAATGGCGATCGCTGTATGGATGCTGCACCGGCTCGCCGGTCAGATAGGCCTGGAACTCGCTCTCCTTGAGCCGGGTCACCACTTCGATGCTCAGCAGGGGAATAGCGAACACGCCCTCGCCAGCCTGCACCAACAGCGCCTGCGTGACCGCCAGCGAGAAGGGCAAACGGATAATGAAACGGGTGCCTTGGCCAGGGTCGGTCTGGATTAATAATGCGCCGCGCATGGCACGGATGGCTTCATTGACTACGTCCATGCCGACGCCGCGCCCGGAGACTTGGGTGACGGTAACGGCAGTGGAAAATCCGGGGCGCAGCAGCAAAGCAATCAGTTCCTCCGGGGTCGCCGGCTGTCCCGGCAATAACAAGCCTTTTTCTTCCCCCTTAGTACGGATCGCCGCGAAATTGAGGCCTGCGCCGTCATCGTTCAATTCCAGCACCAATTCCGCGCCTTCCCGGCGCAGACTGAGCGCGATCGTACCAATTTCGGGCTTGCCCGCCGTCCGACGTTGCTCCGGCGCTTCGATACCATGCGCCAGGGAATTGCGTAGCATGTGCTCCAGCGGCGCCAACATGCTCTCCAACACTGTGCGGTCGACCTCCGCTTCCTCACCGCCGACCAGCAGTTCAGCACGCTTGCCCAAATCCTGGGATGCCTGCCGCACAACCCGGCGCAGTCGGGGAATGACGCTGCCGAAGCGCACCATGCCAGTGCGCATCAGCCCTTGCTGGATTTCCTTGTTCACCTTGCCCTGCTGATCAAGCAGCGTGGTGATCTCCCGGGCGTGCTCGCCCAGCGTATTGCCGACATTGCCCAAGTCGTCGGCGATTTCCATCAATGACCGGCTGACTTGTTGCAATTCGGTGAAGCGATCCAGTTCCAGCGGATCAAATTCCTGTTGATGCGCTTTCGTGCCTTGATCCTGACGGGATTGAATGCGCGCCTCAGCCTGAGTGGCCAGATGGGTGACCTGGCGACGCAAGCGGGTGATGGTTTGCTCCAGGTCATTGAGGTTGTTACCCATCGCACTGATGCCCTGATCGATACGGGCGCGGAAGATGCTACTCTCGCCCATCTGGTTGACCAAGGTATTCAACAACGCGGCACTGACGCGGATAGCGTCCGTCGGCGCGGCAGCGGGCGGTTCGGCGGGACGACGCGCCGCAAGAATCGCCATGGGCGCGGTCAACGCGACGGGCGCAGGTGCCGCTGGCTTGAGCCGTTCTGCGGATTGGCTACTCAGCACGTCATGCAATGCGTTGATCAACTCGGGGCGGGTCACGGGTTGTACGCCGCTTAGAATCCCGGCCAACATCTGATGCAGACCATCCATGGCGCTCTGCACTTGGTCCAATACCAACGCGGACATTTTCAAGACGCCCTTGCCCAGAGCGTCCAGCACCGCTTCGGCAGCGTGGGCGACATCGCCGACGGTCATGAAACCGGCCATCCGCGAACTGCCCTTGAGAGTGTGCATTTCGCGGCGCAGATCATTCAGCAACTCGACGCTATCCGGTTGGCCGCGCAATTGCTGCAAGATGGTATCGCTGGAGTCGAGAATCTCGCCGGCCTCGATCTGAAAGACCTGCACCAGTTCCTGATCGAGTTCGGTCATGGCCCGGAACGAAACCGGCTCCACGACCGCTGCCGCCGGTTCCAGAACGCCGACCGGCCGAGCGTCTGGCTGCTCGCCGGTGGTCACCGTATCAGCTAACCGGTGCAGATCATGAATCAGCTCGGTTGCAGCCGCCGGATTCACGCCACTGGCAGCTTCCGCCAGCATCTGATTCAAACGGTCCAAAGCATGCTGCAGGGTATCGAGCACCACCGGCGTTGCCTGACCCAACCCCTTACCCAGCGCATCCAGCACCGATTCAGCAGCGTGGGCCAGATCGCCGACCGTCATGATGCCGGCCATCCGCGAACTGCCTTTCAGGGTATGCATACCCCGGCGCAAGTCGTTCAGCAATCCAGTGTGGCCCGGCTCAGCGCCCAATCGTTGCAGGATAGCGTCGCTGGCATCAAGAATCTCGGCAGCTTCGTATTGGAAAACCTGCGCCAGTTCCACATCGATCGCCAGGGCCATGACCGGCTCTGGAATCGCTGTCTTGACCGGCGTAACGCCTTCAACAGGAAGCGCTTCAGGCGGCGGCACCTCGATAGCAACGGATTTGATCGATGCTTCCGCTTCAAGCGCTTCGACCAACGGAGGCGTAGCGGCCGGCACTGCCTGTGACAGCGCCTCAGCACGGGCGGTCAGGCCCGGCAGTTGTTTGAATGCCTCATCGGCCAGCGCCTCTTTACTGAGCAGCGCATCCAGCACAGCAGTCGCTTCGTCGAGCAGATCGGCCATTGCCGGCGATGCCGTCACAGTACCGTTAACTATCTGATTCAGAAGATTTTCGAAACACCAGGCGAAATCGCCGATCGCTGTCGCCCCGACCACACGCCCGCTGCCTTTGAGAGTATGAAACGCCCGGCGCAGGATAGTCAGCGCCTGGCGATCCTCGAAATTTGCCCGCCAGACCACCAACTGCTCGCGAATAACCGCCAGTTCGCCGTGCGCTTCTTCGAGAAAGACCTCGACGAACTCTGCATCCATGTCTGGCGCGATGATCCGGGTAGACAGCATCGTCTCGGACTCCGCTTCGACCGCCGGTTCACGCCGTTCTGGCGTAGCAACCGATGCAGATTCTGGCGCGGCCAGCAGGCTTTGTGGCAACGCCCGCGCCTGCGCGGCCAGAGCTGCCAAGGTCTCCAGTTCGTTCCCGCGCAGCGGCGCCGCACCCACCAGTGGCGACAGAGTCTCGACGGCAGCGGTGGTGACATCGATGATCTCCAGGTGGGCGGGTAGACTGCCCTCCAGCACCTGATTCAACAGGCTTTCGAATTCCCAGGCAAAATCGCCGATCGCCATAGCGCTGACCATGCGCCCACTACCCTTGAGGGTGTGGAACGCCCGACGGATGGCGATCAACGCCTGGCGATCAGTCAAATCGCTCCGCCAAAGGGCCAACTGCTCCCGAATGGCCGCCAATTCGCCGCGTGCTTCCTCGAGGAAAACCTCGACGAATTCTGGATCGGTATTATCCAGCCCAATCAGGTTGATCAAGCCTTCCGTACTCGTTCCGACTGTTTCCGAAGGGTCTTCAGGCCGAGGCAAGACCCAATCCGGTGCTTCGCCGGCGATTACCGTTGGCGTCTTATTAATAGATTCTTCGAGCGAAGCCTGTTGCGACATATCCCTGACGACCACCGGCGTCTCCGCGATAGATGAATCGAGCGGCGTCAATGCAAAGTCCGGAAATTCGATATCCGCTGTCGGTACGGACTTCATCGGAGTTGGCAAGAATTGCGATGACGCAGCGCCCGGCGCATCAAACTCCGGCAAATCGGGAAGGATCAGGTTGCTCGTCAGCTCCGTGGTTGGCGGCGCGCGTAGCGGAGGTTTCGGGGTAGCTCCCAGTTCAGCAGGCAACCCGAGTAGGGTATCCAGTTGCGCCAACTGCGCTTCGGCGCTGCTCAACACCGTCGTCGCTGCCGGGACGCCATTGCCCAGTGATTCCAGCGAATAGCTCAAACCCGCCAGGACTTCGGCGCAAACGCCGCTGACCAGCACCCCGTAATGCTCTGCGCCGCCGGTGGCGAGTGCGCTAACGATCCGGCTCAGACGTTCGAGAATCTGGGTAGCGCGGTTCCAACCCCGTTCAGCAATCAACTGGCGGAGGATGGGCAAATCCTCCTGCAGGGCTTCCCAGGAAACTGCTTCTTCAGCGGCTTTCTCCACTTTCTCAGCGACGGTGCGCTGAAGCCGTTCCAAGAGATGGCGCAGGTCACGCAAACCGGTAGAGGACTCCATCCGGTCTGGCTCGGCGGCGTCGCTCTGGCGCGCCTGACGCAAGGCCGTGGTGGTTTCCATCAGCAAGCCGGGACTTGCCTGCCGGTTGCCTGGGGACAGGTAGGTTTCCAGATAGACCGTTAGCTGTTGGGCAGCCTGCTGCAGCAATGCAGTATCCAGGAGCACGTTGCGCATGCCTTCCAGGACGGTGGCGCGCATCTCGTCCAGCAGGGCCACTGCATCCCGATGTTCCAGGACGGCCAGCGGGTTGCGAACCTGATCGATGGCATCGACCATCGCTTCCAGCGCCGCTGAATCCGCCGGCTCTTCATCGCAGGCATCCAGATTGATTTGGATCCGTCGCAAGGCCAGCAGTAAATCATCCTTGAGAAAGCCCAATGGGTTATCGGTGATGCGACGCGATGTGATCACGCTATCTCCTCCCCGCGAAAAAACCGTCCAGTCCGTTGTTACCTGAAATGCACTGGTGAAATCCAGTCACGTCAGCATGCTCAATCAGGCAGCCGAAAGCCCGCTACCGACTGACGCAGTTCCTGCGCCAACTGATTCAGCTTGCCAATGGCCGAGGCGGTGGCCACGCTGCTCTCGGCGGTTTGGCCGGTGATTTCGTTGATGGAGATCATGGCGCTCGACACCCGCGAGGCCATTTCGGACACCTGGCCGGCGGATTTGGAAATCTCGTCGATCAGTTCAGCCAGTCTGGCGGACACTTTTTCGATCTCTTCTAGCGCTTCGCCGGCCTTTTCCGCCAGCCCAGCGCCGCCGACCACTTCGCCGGTGCTTTTTTCCATGGAGATGACCGCTTCGTTCGTGTCGGCCTGAATCGTCTTCACCAGAGTTTCGATACGCTTGGTGGCGTTGCTGGAGCGCTCCGCCAACCGCTGCACTTCGTCGGCGACCACTGCAAAGCCGCGCCCGGCCTCGCCAGCCGCCGAGGCTTGAATGGCGGCGTTGAGCGCCAGGATGTTGGTCTGGTCAGCAATGTCGTTGATGAGCGCCACGATGTCGCCGATTTCCTGTGAGGATTCACCCAGCCGCTTGATGCGTTTGGAGGTGTCCTGAATATGCTCGCGGATGGCGTTCATGCCGTGGATGGTGCGCCGCACCCGGTCGCCGCCCTCGTGAGCGATGCCCACGGATTTTTCCGCCACCTCGGCGGAAGCCGCAGTTTTGGAGGACACCTCGTCCATGGACTGCGCCATTTGCATGACCGTGGCGCTGGCGTTTTCGATCTGCCGGGCCTGAATCTCGCTGGATTTGGCCAACCGGTCGGCGATAGCGCTGGTTTCCTGCACCGCGGCAGCGACCAGCCCGGAGGTACTATTGATGGTCGACACCAGGTCGCGCAGGGCCTCGATGGCGTAATTGACCGAGTCAGCGATGGCACCAGTGATGTCCTCGGTGACGCTGGCTTGAACGGTCAAATCGCCCTCAGCCAAGTTGCCCAGTTCATCCAGCAATCGCAGGATCGCGTCCTGGTTGCGGCGGTTCTGCTCTTCAGTTTCCTGCTTGCGTTGTTCGGCATCGACCAACTGCCGGCGGCTTTCGCGGTTCTGCACATACAGCAGCGTGAGCAGCAGAAATAGGGCGATGATCCCGAGAAAATAAGCGATCGGATAGCTGAGCGGGACGCCAAGCAGATGAACCTGGCGGCTTTGCGTCGTATAGGCCTCCAGCAGTCGGGTGGCTGCTTCCAGCAGGGCATCGCCCTTGTCAGCGACACCCTGCGCAGCGTTTTGCACCTTGACCAGTTCAGGCGCTTTCTCGACGATACGGGCGGTTTCGGCCTCCAGGGATTTGAACAGGTCGGCGAGATCGGTCAGCTTGCTGGCGCTATCGGGGAGGGTTACGCGGGTATCGCCCTCCCGCATCCCTTTGAGCACCCGGCCAAACAGGTTGACGCTGCGGCTAAACCGGTCGGCCGCCACTGCGGCGCTCAGGCCGCCCTCGGTCAACATCCGCTTGAGATCGCTGACGATTTGCTCACCCAATTGCAGTTGCTTGGTAGCCAGGTACACCTGCCGGGCATCGCCTCGGTTGTTGGACAGGCTCTTGGCGATATCATCAGACAGTCCGTTTATCCGCGTCAGCGAGTCTTCCAGCAGTGGCACGAAGTTGTTGGTCGACACCACCGGTTCACGCCCAGCTAGAATGATATCGATTTCGCCCCGAACCGGCTTCCAGAGGTTGTCCAGTTCATCCAGGGCTGGCAAGATTGCGGGTGCCGTCGGCGGCAGGGCGGCAACGCCGTTACGCTGATCTTTCAAAATCTGCTCGAAGCGGTCGCGGGTGTTCTTGAGCCGGGCAAAGGCGCTTTCCTTGCCGCGCGCCGCTTCGAGAGCTTCCGTCACTGCAGCGCGCGACAGCAAGCGCTGTTCGCTGGTCAGATTGAACTGGGCTTCGCTCCGTTCGTTCTGTTGCGCCAGCAGGATGAAAATGACGCCCATCAGCACGATAAACAACACTAGAGCGCTGAGTAGACTCAGATAAGTGACAGAAAAGCTTTTTAACGCTGAATGATTTCGCGAGTTACGCATTGTTATTTCTCATCACACAAAATTCCATGGCCCTACCCGTGCGTCCGACAGAAACTCCGAAAGGAACCGGTTCTCACCGTTGTTGCTTAGTTAGCGGCATTCAAAAATCGACTATCTGTCAATAACTTGCCAGCATTGAACGCCAACCAGTGCAGGTTTTCGTTTAGAAACGCCTCAATCACATAGGGGCGCAGGTTCGCCTCCAGCTCGTCCAGTGAGGGCAATCGATGTTGTGGTCCGAAGTGTCTCATACCAATGATTTCATCCACCAGCAGGCCGTAGTCCCATTCACCGGAGCGCAACACGACGATCTGGCTGCCGGGCAGTCGCGTGGTGGGCCGGTCGATCAGAAAATCCCGCAAATCCGAAACCGAGATCACCTTGCCGCGCAGATTAGCGATACCCAGCAGCCAGCGCTTGACCCCAGGCACTCGGGTAATAATGCGCGGCACCGGGATGATCTCGGCCACATCATCCATGGAGAATAGCAGGTTCCAACCGGCGAGGCGTAACGCCAGCCTGCCGCGAATCTCCGAAAGCTGCGCACCAGTTTCCTTGACCGGTGTCCGTTCGCGGCTGCGCTGGTCGAGCCGCAGCAACACATCGAAGGGATGCGACGGCGGAGACGCTTGGGAGGGGGGTATTGCCGCATCTGCCACAATCACTGTCCTCTGGAGACGGGATTCAGAATCTGTCGCTTCGTACCAAATCCGGAGGGGATTTGATGCTCTCGCTGGCCGATTTTATCAGCACCGCGCTGGGCTGCGACGGAAGATTGGTTTTTTTAGCATGATATTTAGCATACTACTCATCACAACGCCACGACAGAACCGGGAATCTTTGTATGCAGAGGCGGTACAAACATTCAAGTCGTTGATAGGTTCAGACTCGCGCAACCTGACGGACAGATGACCATGACGCTCAAAATCGGCGTAGTGATGGATCCCATCGCCACGATCACTATCAAGAAGGACACCACGTTCGCCATGCTGCTGGCCGCACAAGCGCGCGGCTGGGCGCTGCATTATTTTGAACAGGCCGACCTTTACGCTCGTGGCAGCAAGGCGTTCGGGCGCTCCCGAAAGTTGAGCGTTCGAGACGATAAGAGTGGCTGGTTTGCGTTCCACGGCGAACAGGAGCTGTCCCTGGCGGAACTGGATGTCATCCTGATGCGCAAGGATCCGCCCTTCGATATGGAGTACATCTATACCACCTATTTGCTGGAATTGGCCGAGCAAAGCGGCGTCCTGGTGGTGAATAAACCCCGCAGCCTGCGCGACGCCAATGAAAAGCTGTTCGCACTGCATTTTCCCCAGTGTGGTCCCCCGACCCTGGTGAGTCGGGAACCGGCGCGACTCAAAGCATTCCTGGGTGAACAGACCGATATGGTGGTCAAGCCGCTGGATGGCATGGGTGGGGCGTCGGTGTTCCGGCTGCGGGAAGATGATCCCAATCTGAACGTGATTCTGGAGACGCTGACCGGGCATGGCCGGCGGTTGACCATGGCGCAGCGCTACATTCCGGAGATCGTGGCCGGCGACAAGCGCATTTTGCTGATTGATGGCGAGCCGATTCCCTATGCGTTGGCGCGAATTCCGCAGGCGGGGGAGACGCGAGCCAATCTGGCGGCGGGCGGGCGCGGCGAAGGCATTCCGCTGAACGCACGCGATCGCTGGATTTGCGAGCAGGTAGCGCCGACGCTGCGGGAGATGGGATTGCTGTTTGTCGGACTGGATGTAATCGGTGATTATTTGACCGAGATCAACGTCACCAGCCCGACCTGCGCCCGGGAATTGGATGCGCAGTTTGGGTTGAATATCGGCGATGACTTGATGGCAGCCATTGAACGGCAGTTACAACGCTGACTGGCGTCAGGCCGGTATGAGGGCGTTTCGCCACGCTCCCGATCAAGGTCGGCTGGCGTTGGCGTTGTTGCTGGCGTTCGGCTTGCACGCCGCGCTGTTGTTCGGCGTCTCGGCGGACTGGCGGCGATCATTCCCGCAGGCCACGCTGCCGTCGTTCGAGATGCGACTGGCGAGGTTGGAACCCGCACTGATGGCGCCGCCGGCAGAACCGGTGTTGATGGAATGGCTTCCGCCTGCGCCGCCCAAGCCAGCCTTGCCGGAAACGACTGTTGTGGAAGCGGCGCCGAAACCACGACCTAAGCCGGTCGCCGCCCCAACACCGAAACCACAGCCTAAGCCGGTCGTCACGCCAACGCCGAAACCACAGCCGACGCCAATTGCCAAACCGGCCCCAAAATCCCCCCCGGCGGTTAAATCCATACCAAAGCCGGCGACTCCGTCGATGTCCAAGCCGATGTCGAGGCCCCAGCCACGCACGGATGACCTGTCGTTGCCGAAACCGGCGGCGCCGATCAAACCAGCAGCGGCGCCAGTTGCCCGCCGTTCGCAAAATGCCGAACGAAGTCGTAGCTCCGCCCGGGTCGCACCGGCGCGCGGCCCGTTGGACAGCACCGCCCTGCTCGACCAGATCGCCAGCCTGGAAACCGAGCAACAGCGTAAGGAATCGGTTGGCGTGCGTGTCCAGCGAGTCAGCAGGACTGATACCCGCTCAGCAGCAGGGTTCTACGCCGCTGGCTGGGAGCGCAAGATCATACGGGTGGGGGAAATGAATTTTCCGGACGTTGCCCGGCGGTTGAATACGAGCGCCGGGCCATCGCTGGAGGTAGCGATCCACGCCGATGGTCGTTTGCAGGCGGTGCGAGTGATTCGTTCTTCAGGTAATGAGGAACTTGACCGAGCGGCCCAGCGGATTGTGGAATTGGCTGCACCTTATTCGCCGTTTCCGCCCGAATTGCGCCAGGAAATCGATTTGTTGCGGATCGAAGCACCCTGGCGTTTTGACCCCGGTGGCCGAATCCGGGCGCGTTGAAGGTTATGACCGAGCTGCTTGGTGGGTGGTGCCCCGAACAGGAATTGAACCTGTGACCTCACCCTTAGGAGGGGTGCGCTCTATCCAACTGAGCTACCGGGGCCAGGAAAGCGGACAAGGCCAAGAATAGCCGATCCGGCTTGACTCAAACAAGCGGAACTGCTCACGTTGACCGGGCCGGCCAGTTCAACTGAAACTCACGGCGGCTGGCGTCAGACCAGGTCGTTTCAGCCATACAGGCGTTGCCGCCGCTATCCACCAGCAACGCTGTCGATGAGCGAGTGCCATAGCCCGGCGCGTCGATAAAGATCGCTGACAGCCACCGTTCCCACTCCAGTGGCACGCCGGTTTGTGGCAGTTCCGCATCCGGAGCCAAGGTGCGATCTGTCAGTATTTGCAACAGATCATCCGGGGCCGGGTCGCGCCGTCGTTCCAGCAAACGGTGCAGCATTGCCAGACCTCGTTTTAGTTTCGGCCAGGGCGTATCCAGCAAGTGATTGCTGAGACCATAGAATCCCGGCGGCAGCGCCCGGGGTTCGTCGGCGCGATTGGAGTAGTAATACAGGCCGGTTTCATCGCCCAGCAACAGATTGAAGCTGTTATAGCGATCAGCGGTCGCCCGCAACCGCTCCAGCGCATCGCCGGCCGACTGCTCCCCTTGCAGATAACCGCTGACCAGGTGGCCTCGCGAAGGCGCATCCGATTTCACCCGGCAGGGATCGCGGTAATTAGTGATGGCCGCGAAACGCCCGGTGCGAGTGATCCCCATCCAAGTGCCGCCTTCCTGAAGATCACGCCCTGCTAACAGATCTGGCGCATCCTCCCAGAACGCCAACGGCGCCGTGGGTCGGTCATGGAATTCATCACGATTGGCGGCGACGAGCAGCTCGTATCCAGGATGACAACGATAGGCCATTAGAACCAGGCACATGTTGATAAAACCTCTCACTCGTCTCCGTCATAAAGCTTGAGAATGCCCAAGGCCATTGCCATTCGGATCAGTTGTGACAGGGTACGGGCGCCCATCTTCTGCATGACCTTGGCCCGGTGAACTTCTACGGTCTTGTGGCTCAATGCCAGTCGATCCGCAATCTCCCGGTTGGACAAGCCCTCGGCGACCCGCTGCAAAATATCTTGCTCGCGCGGGGTCAAGGTCGAGAACCGACCCAGCAACGCCTGCCGCCATGCCCGAGTGCGCCGCCGGACCCGATCCTCGGCCACGGCATGATGGACACAGTCCAACAGCAACTGCTCGTTCACCGGTTTTTCCAAAAAATCCATTGCTCCCTGCTTCATGGCGGCGACTGCCGTCGCCACATCGCTGCGATAGGTCATCACGATAACCGGCAAATCGACACCTTGAGCGCGCAAATCTTCCTGGATACTGGATTTGGTAGACCCTGGAATCCGGAGATCGAGCAGCATACAGGCCGGACGCTCTGGCTGATAGGCGATCAGGAACGCTTCCACCTCAGCAGAGGCCCAAGTGGATAAGCCGACCGACTCCACTAACCTGCGCAGCGCGTCGCGCAACGCGGCGTCCGGGTCCAAAATATAGATGATGGCCGTATCACAATGACTCAAATTAGTTGACTCACAGTAGTCGACACACTCAGGAGAAGAGCACGGGAGTATAAAACATCCCAATCAGCGCCGGAGGAGTTCGATACAATTAATCGCAACCTTGTCCATCCTGGAGAATTCAAACCATGACTGCATCCACCTATGCTGAAGACGTTCTCGTTCTGCGCCAGGACGAAGCGGGCGTCGCTACGCTGACCCTCAATCGCCCCAAGCAATATAACGCCCTGTCCCAAGCCATGTTGAGCGCCTTGCAGGCGGCGCTGGACGCTGTGGCTGCTGATGCGACGGTTCGGGTCGTGGTCATTGCCGGGAGTGGTCCGGCGTTCTGTGCGGGCCACGACCTCAAGGAAATGCGCGCCAATACCGACCGGGCGTTTCATCAGGCGCTGTTCGCCCAGTGCGGACAGGTCATGTTGACCATCAACCGTTTGCCGCAACCGGTTATCGCCCGGGTACAGGGCATCGCCACCGCCGCCGGTTGCCAATTGGTCGCTGCCTGTGATCTGGCCGTCGCTGCTGATAATGCCCGTTTCGCTGTCTCCGGCATCAATGTCGGCCTGTTCTGCGGCACCCCCGGCGTGGCGTTGAGCCGCAACCTGGGCCGCAAGCAGGCTCTGGAACTGCTGTTGACCGGTGAATTCATCGATGCTTCGACGGCTCAGCGCCAAGGTCTGATCAACCGGGTCACGCCGCTGGATCAACTGGACGCTGAGATCTGGCGACTGGCCGACGCCATCTGCAACAAGTCCCCGTTGGCGATCCGTATGGGTAAGGAACTGTACTATCGACAACTGGGGTTGCCGCTGGAAGAAGCCTATGCCTGCGCCAGTCAGGCCATGGCTTGCAATATGGACAGCGAAGACGCCCGCGAAGGGATCGACGCTTTCATCGCCAAGCGCAAACCGACGTGGAAAGGCTGTTAACGGGCCTTCCCTGGACACCACAATAACCAAACCACTTCTGGAGGAACTCCCTATGAGCGCCAGCGCCCACAACATCTATGAAATCAGCCTGGATCAGAACCCGGCCAATTACGTACCGCTGACTCCATTAACCTTCATCGAACGCGCCGCTGCGGTTTATCCCCACTACACTGCCGTGGTGCATGGCGATATCCGCCGCGACTGGGCGCAGATCTACGCCCGCTGTCGGCAACTAGGTTCGGCGCTGCAAAAGCGTGGCATCGGCATCGGTGATACGGTGGCGGCGATGCTGCCCAACATCCCGGAAATGTTTGAGGTGCATTTTGGCGTCCCGATGTCCGGTGCGACGCTGAATACGCTGAATATTCGACTCGACGCCGAAACGATTGCGTTCATGCTCGAACACGGCGAAGCGAAAATCCTGTTCACTGACCGCGAGTTCTCCGAGACCATCAGCAAGGCGCTGCGGCTAATGCCGGTGGCCAAGCGGCCCATGGTGGTCGATGTGGATGATCCGCAGTTTGTCGGTGGCGAGAAGCTGGGAACGCTGGATTATGAAACATTGCTGGCTGAGGGCGACCCGGAATTTGCCTGGCAGAACCCGGCCAGCGAATGGCAGGCCATTACCCTGAACTACACCTCCGGCACCACCGGCAATCCCAAGGGCGTGGTCTATCATCATCGTGGCGCGTATCTGAACGCGGTCAGCAACGCCATGGTGTGGAACATGGGCCTGCATCCGGTGTATTTGTGGACCCTGCCCATGTTCCACTGCAACGGCTGGTGCTTCCCGTGGACCATCGCCGCTACGGTCGGCGTGAACGTCTGCCTGCGGCAGGTGCGCGCTGACCTGGTGTTCGATCTGATCAAGCGGGAAAAGGTCAACCACTTCTGCGGTGCGCCGATCGTGTTGAACCTGCTCAAGAACGCCCCGGATGAGATGAAGGCCGGCATCGATCACCCGGTGAAAGTGATGACGGCGGGTGCCGCGCCGCCGGCGGCGGTGATCGAAGGGATGCAGCGAATGAATTTCGATGTCACCCACACTTACGGCCTGACCGAGAGTTATGGGCCAGCGGTGGTGTGCGCCTGGCACAGCGAATGGGATGAGTTGAGCCTGCCGGAACGGGCGGCGCTGAAATCCCGTCAGGGCGTGCGCTATCCGATGCTGGAGGCGTTGATGGTGGCCGATCCCCAGACCCTCGAACCGGTGGCGAAGGACGGCGAAACCATCGGCGAAATCTTTATGCGCGGCAACAACGTCATGAAGGGTTATTTGAAGAACCCCGCCGCGACCGATGAGGCGTTCCAGGGCGGCTGGTTCCACAGCGGCGATTTGGCGGTCTGGCATGAGGACGGCTATATCGATATCAAGGATCGCTCCAAAGACATCATTATCTCCGGCGGCGAGAACATCTCCACAATTGAGGTTGAAGATGTGCTGTACCGGCATCCAGCGGTGCTGGAAGTGGCGGTGGTGGCGCGGCCCGATGAGAAATGGGGTGAAACGCCCTGTGCGTTCGTCACCGTCAAAGCCGGCATGGAGCATGTCACCGAGGAGGAGATCATCGAGTTCTGCCGTAGTCAGTTGGCGCGGTTCAAGGTGCCGAAGACGGTAGTATTCGGCCCCCTGCCGAAGACCTCGACCGGCAAGATGCAAAAGTTCATCCTGCGTGAGCAGGCCAAGCATTTGTAGCCAGAGTAGAGCCGGCTTAAACGGGCACGGGCTGGAAGCCGGCTCTACATCAAGCCCCGCGTACCCGTTGGCCACTGCGCAAATCCCGAATTTCCGTCGGCTTCGCCGCGCCGCCCGTAGGGCCGATTAGCAGTGCATCAATAGTCCGGCCCAGTTGCCGGCGCACCGCCAGCGCAGTGCGCGCCGGCGGACGACCGCTGAAATTGGCGCTCGTCGAAACCAGTGCATGACCGCAAGCCTGGCACAGTGCCGCCGCGAGCGGATGAGCAGTGACCCGCACCGCCAGGGTGTCATGCCGACCCCGCAACCAGCGTGGCGTGGCGGTCCGGGCTGGAATTAACCAAGTGTATGGACCCGGCCAGGTCGCGACGAGTCGGGCTTGATCGGCAGGAGCAAGGGGTTGCAAAAAAGGTTCAAGCTGGGCGAAGTCGGCGGCGATCAGAATCAGACCCTTGTACATCGGCCGGCGTTTGAGCGCCAGCAACCGCCGTACCGCTTGCTCATTGCACGGATCACAACCTAGCCCATAAACGGCTTCTGTGGGATAGGCGACGATGCCGCCGGCGTGAATCGTGCGGGCTACGGCATGCAGCCGTAATTGGTCCATGTGCCTGGCATTCCAGCAGGCGACTAACCGTTGCTGGCCCGTTTGGCTTTGGCTTTCACCGGCGCAGCGGTGCGGCGGCGGACCACGCGCTTCTTCTTCTCCGGCGCTTCCCGAACCAGGGTTTCGCACTCGTCCAGGCGCAAACTCTCTGGCTCCCGGCCCTTGGGTACCCGGACGTTCTTCTTGCCGTCGGTGATATATGGACCAAAGCGGCCATTGAGAATCTGGAGAGGGGAATCCGGGAACGTCCGCAGGATTCGATTCGCCAGCACCTCCTGATGAGCAGCGATCAATGCCAAAGCCTGTTCGCGACTGACTGTGTAGGGATCGGCGTTTTTCAGCGAGACATAACTCTTGCCGTAGCGCACATAAGGTCCGAACCGGCCGATGTTGGCTTGAATCGGTTCGCCTTCCGCCGTCGCGCCCAGATCGCGCGGCAACTGGAACAAAGCCAGGGCTTCGTCCAGAGTGATCGTGTCCAGGCGCTGGTCGGGCCGCAGACTGGCGAAACGCGGCTTGTCGGCATCCTCTTTAACGCCGATCTGGGCGAACGCGCCGAACCGACCCATCCGCACCGACACTGGCTTGCTGGTCTTGGGATCGGTTCCCAACTCCCGGCTTTGCACGACTTCCTGCCGTGAGACGTTTTCAGTTTTCTCATCCACCCGCTGCTTAAAGGGATCCCAGAACCCGCGCATCAATGGCAGCCAGTCCTCTTCGCCCCGCGCCACCGCGTCCAACTCATCCTCCAGCCGGGCGGTGAACTCATAGTCCACATACGGGTTGAAATGCTGGGTCAGGAAGCGGTTGACAATTCGGCCAATGTCAGTGGGTTTAAACCGGCGGTTGTCCAGCACCGCATATTCGCGGGCCAGCAGGGTGGAGATGATCGTCGCATACGTCGAAGGCCGGCCAATACCGTGTTCTTCAAGCGTCTTGACCAGGCTGGCCTCGGAATAGCGCGGCGGCGGTTCGGTGAAATGCTGCTCCGGGCGCAGCGCCAACAACTCCACCCACTCACCCTGCCTCAACGGTGGCAGGGTCCGGCTCTCTTCTTCATGCGGGTCATCGACATCTTCCTGATAGACCGCCATGAAACCCGGATCGGCAATGGTCGAGCCGGTGGCGCGAAAGAGGTTGCTCACGCCGCAGGTTAGATCGACCGCGACGGTGTCCAGCGTGGCCGGGATCATCTGGCAGGCGACCGTGCGCTTCCAGATCAGTTCGTACAACGCATATTGATCGGCATTGAGATGAGCGCGGATGGATTCCGGCGTAACGGTTACCACGGTGGGCCGAATCGCTTCATGCGCTTCCTGCGCGTTCTTGGCTTTGGTTTTGAAAAGACGTGGGCTGGTTGGCAGGTTATTCGCACCGTAGCGCTGGGCGATCAGCGCCCGAATCTCGTCGAGCGCCTCATGCGCCAGGTTAACCGAGTCCGTGCGCATGTAGGTGATCAGGCCGACCGCGCCGCCGCCAATATCGATGCCCTCGTACAATTGTTGGGCGACCCGCATGGTGCGCTGGGTGGAAAAGCCGAGCTTGCGCGAGGCTTCCTGTTGCAGGGTTGAAGTGGTGAACGGCGCAGCGGGATTGCGCTTGCGCTGCTTGCGCTCAACCTTGGCGACCCGCAATCGGCCAATGGCCGTTTCGTTGGCGGCAATGCCAGATTCAGCAAGTTGCGCGTGGGCGGCGGCTAACAAATTCTGCTCCATGGCGTGGGCCTGTTCGCCCTGGACGATGCTGAATTGCGTCAGCTTCTCCCCGCCATATTCCGTCAGTCGGGCCAGCAGCGGTTGGCCGGCTTTGGCCGCGTCCGCTTCCAGCGTCCAGTATTCCTGCGCCTGGAAACGTTCAATCTCTTCCTCACGCTCGACGATCATCCGCAGTGCCGGCGACTGCACCCGGCCCGCAGACAGGCCCGGACGAATCTTTTTCCATAACAGCGGCGACAGATTGAATCCGACCAAGTAATCCAGCGCCCGCCGCGCCTGCTGGGCGTTAACCAGGTCCAGCGACAGATCGCGCGGATGGGCCACAGCATCGACAATCGCCCGCTGGGTCACTTCGTGAAATACGACGCGCCGTACCGGCTTGTCGCGCAAGAGATCGCGTTGCCGGAGAATCTCGGCCAGGTGCCAGGAAATCGCTTCGCCTTCCCGATCCGGGTCGGTCGCCAGATACAGTGTTTCAGCCTTGGCCACCGCTCTGGCGATTGCCTCGACATGGCGCTCGTTCTTGTCGATGAGCTGATATTTCATAGCGAAGTCGTGATCGGGATCGACCGCGCCTTCCTTGGGCACCAAATCGCGGACATGGCCATACGAGGCCAGCACCTCGAAATCCTTGCCCAGATATTTTTTGATGGTCTTCGCCTTGGCCGGCGATTCCACAATGACCAGATTTTTGCTCATGACCTTCAACGGGATTAGCAGCAACGAAGGATTGCCGGTAACACAATCCGGCCGGGATAGCAGCGCTGTTCGCTGCAACCCGTAGCGTAGTAGCGCAGGAATCCGATGACTAATGAAGATAGCCGGGGACGGCGTCGAAGACCAAATTTTCCATCCAGGCGTAGGCCTCCTCCTGGCCGGGCTGATTGAACAGCACCATGAGGATGATCCACTTCAACTGGTGCAAATCGATTTCGTCGGTTTCCAGCGCCATGACCCGGTCGATCACCCCTTCGCGGGTTTCCGGGTCGAGAATGCCGCTCTGTTCCAGCAGCAATAGAAAACCCCGGCATTCGACATCCAGTCGGGCCAGTTCCGCCGCGACATAGATACGATAGGAGCGGGGATTGACCGGCAGCGGGAGCGATGGGCGATCAACCAGGCTATCCAGCCAGACAAAAGCCTGGTCGATTTCCCGCGATGGAAAGCCGGCGGCTAGCAATTCCATCTGGACTGATTCGCGGTCAGGATCGACATCCACATCCTCTTCCATAGCGTTCTGAAATAAATACATCAAGACATCCAGTACGTTTTCTTTCATGCGGGAACTCAGCGTTTAAAGTACAAAGCCCTCGCCGTTTGGCGAGGGCAGCGGGGTGCCGCTGAACCGGATTTCAGGGTTTCAGGCGGCAGTACAAGCCGCCCGGTACAGCCGCCACATACCCTTCCAGTTCCAGAATCAACAGCATGGAGGAAACCACTTCCGCCGTCAATCCGCAACGTTCCACCAGCGAATCCACGCCGGCCGGTTCATCGCCGATCGCCGCCAGCAATTGCCGATAATCATCATCCAGTGGATTCGCCGCCGGGGAAGCCTCCACCGGGAGCGTGGAAGTCTCAGCGCTCACCGCCGCCAGTGATCCCAGTTCTTCCAAAATGTCGGCAGCGGTTTCCACCAGCTTCGCGCCCTGGCGAATCAGGGAATGACAACCCTTGGCCAGCGGGTTGTGAATAGAGCCGGGAATGGCGAACACTTCGCGACCTTGTTCGACCGCCTGCCGGGCGGTGATCAATGAGCCGCTTTGCGCAGCCGCCTCGACCACCAGCACCCCCAGCGCCAGGCCGCTGATCAATCGGTTGCGCTGGGGAAAGTTACTCGCTGCTGGCGAAGTGCCAATGGGAAATTCTGAAACCAGCGCGCCCTGCTCAGCGATGGCGTGCGCTAAATCCCGATGCTTGGCGGGATAAACCCGGTCCAGGCTGGTGCCCATTACGGCAATGGTCCGTCCGCCGCTGGCCAGCGCGCCCTGATGAGCAGCGGCGTCGATGCCGAGCGCCAGGCCACTGGTGATGACCATACCGGCCCCGGCTAGATAGGCGGCGAAACTGTGTGCAGTTTCCCGACCCATGGGGGTGGGATTGCGGGTGCCCACAATCGCTAACTGCGGTGCCCGCAGACAACCGGGGTCGCCGCGAACAAACAGCAGCGGCGGCGGGTAGGGGATTTGCCGCAACAACGGCGGATAGCGCCGATCATCCAGCGCCAGCAGGTGACTGCCGGATTCCTCCAGCCAAGCCAGATCCTGCTCGACCCCTGGCCAGTCCGGGGCGCTCAGATAGTCGAGCGCCGTGGCGGGCAAATCCAGCCGGACCCATTCAGCGCGGCCAGCGGCGAAAGCCTCGGCGGCGGAACCGAAATGTTCCAGCAGCCGGGCAAATCGCGCTGGCCCGATGCCCGGCGCTCGCAACAATGCCAGCAGCCAGGCCGGATCGTGAGCCGGGGGCGCGTCGTTCAGGGCGTTGTTACCCGATCTTGCAGGCGAATGGCGCGTTCGGCCTGCATCACCAGCGCGTAACTGACCAGATCGTACACTTTGTAAACCATCACCAGCCCGGAGCGCTCGCCCGGTATCTTGATGGTTCCGCCCGACACCTGATCTTCGACTTCACGATCTTTGCCGTAAATGGCCAAGACATGGCCCGGCTCCAGACCCTCCTGTGCGCCCAGATTGATGACGACGCTGCTGTATTGGGTGATCTGGGTCACATCGGGATCAAGATTGACCAGGATGAACCCGTCGGTGTCTGGTGGGACAGGATGAGGTTCAAAGCTGTAAAGTTCAGTCTCCGCCTCGAAGGGGAACAGCCGGTCGCCGACGCGGACCGGCGCGACGGTATTCGCCAGCACCAGCGTGGCCGGGTCAGCATCCTTTTCCAGAATCGCCTGACCCATGTAAATGCCGGCAACACCCAGCGAACGGCCCGAACCCGGTTCGATGAGCGGCTCGCTGGGGCGGAACACCTGATAGCGCGGCTGGTCGAAAATAGCGCCACGCGCATAAACCCGGTCGCGGTCGGCATAGATGATCTGATTGTCATCGTCGGCCACGATATAAGGCGCGCCTTTCCACTGTGCATCGCTCAGCACCAGAGCGCGGGTCAGGAAGGATTCGACAGCGTCGCGGGGTACGGGCGGAATGGGCCGGCTGAGTTCTTCCACCCGGATTTCCGGCGACAGCTTGAGCAACGGCGTTTCCTCCCGCTCGGCGATTTCCAACTGGGGTTGGCCGTTGGCGTCGTAACTGAAGCGCAATACATCGCCGGGGTAAATGCGGTTGGGGTTGCGGATTTGCGGGTTTTGCCGCCAGATTTGCCGCCATTGCCAGGGGTTTTGGAGAAACCGTCCGGCAATGCTCCACAGGGTATCACCTGGAACCACGGTATAGGTTTGCGGGTGGTCGGGGCGCAACGCGACCGGCAGGGGGGCTGCTTGAGTCGCGGGGGATTCCGCCAGCAAGGGCGGCTCGCTGGCGGTTGCCCGGCCCGGGCCAGATGCGGATTGATCGGGCGGGGCAGGAGTTTGGGCGCAGGCCCCGAGCAGAATCGCCGTCGCCAACGATAAAGCGGTTCTAAAGCGCCTTGAGGAATGCGAGATGTTCATGTCCGTGCTCATCCTCCGAGGGAAACAGGCGGGAGCGGTGCACCACGGCCCCCATCGCGCAAAGTATAGCCCCGACACTGGGGTTTCTCGTATGATTTCGCATCGAATGATTGAAAATGATCGAAGCAGGGCATTTACGGAGCAGCCATGGCACGATTAAACGTATTGCATTATCCCGATTCCCGGCTGCGCAAACTGGCGTTGCCGGTCGAAACCGTCGACGCCAGCATCCGAAACTTGGTCGCTGATATGCTGGAAACTATGTACGCCGCGCCAGGCATTGGGCTGGCGGCGACCCAGGTCAATGTTCAGAAGCGGGTGGTGGTGATGGACCTGTCCGAAGAGAAGAGCCAGCCCTGGGTGTTTATCAACCCGACCGTGCTGGCGCGGGCGGGCGAAAGCGAGCGCGAAGAAGGCTGTCTGTCGGTTCCAGGTTTCTATGAGACCGTCCGTCGCGCCGAACAAGTTCGGGTTAGTGCGCTGGATCTTGACGGCGAACCCTTTGAACTCGAAGCCCATGGCCTGTTGGCGGTATGCATTCAGCACGAGATTGATCACCTGGACGGCAAGCTGTTCGTGGATTATCTGTCAACGCTCAAACGCGACCGCATCCGCAAAAAGCTGGAGAAGCAGGCCCGTCACGAATCCCGTGCGTCCTGAACATGGATGCGCCGCGCCTGATTTTCGCCGGTACTCCCGATTTCGCAGTTCCCTCCCTGCGAGGGTTGCTGGAGGCCGGCTATCCGGTCGTTGCGATTTACACTCAGCCGGATCGCCCAGCCGGACGGGGCCGCCAACTGCGGGCCAGTCCCCTCAAAATCCGCGCCCAGTCCGCCGGCATCCCGGTCTACCAGCCCACCACCCTGCGTGATCCTGCCGTGCAGGCGGAACTGGCGGCGTTGCAACCGGACCTGCTGATCGTCGCCGCCTACGGATTGATCCTGCCGCCGGAGGTGCTGGCGATCCCCCGACTGGACTGCCTCAATGTCCATGCTTCGCTGTTGCCGCGCTGGCGCGGTGCGGCGCCGATTCACCGGGCGCTCATGGCCGGCGATGCCGAGACGGGCATCAGCATCATGCGCATGGAAGCCGGTCTCGATACCGGCCCGGTGTTCGCACGAGCCGCCTTCCCGATCGAACGCGGCCTGACCGGCGGCGAATTGCATGATGCCCTGGCTATGTTGGGCGGCTTGACGTTGCGGGCGACGCTGCCGGAGTTATTGGCGGGTCGCCTGACGCCGGAACCGCAGGACGATGCGCTCGCCACCTACGCCCCCAAGTTGAGCAAGAGTGATCTGGAACTGGACTGGACCCGGCCAGCACTGGATTTGGAACGACAGGTCCTGGCGTTTAACCCTTATCCAGTCGCCCAGACCTGGCTGGAAGAGCATGTTTTGCGCATCTGGCGGGCGGTCGCTGAGGAAGAGTCGGTCACTGCGCTACCCGGCACCGTGTTGCGCGAAGGGCCGTCCGGAATTGTCGTCGCTACCGGTTCCGGGGTACTGCGACTGACCGAAGTGCAATTGCCCGGCGGCAAGCTACTGCCGGCAGCCGCCTTTCTGAATGCGCGTCAACTGGCCGGTCGGCGGCTGGGCGCGGCATGAGCGTTCGCGCCAGCGCGGCCCGGGCGCTGGGTCAAGTCTTGGGTGGAGGAGCATCACTAAGTACCGTGTTGCCGCCCGCGCTGGAGCAAACCGATCCGCGTGATCGCGGCCTGCTCCAGGAATTGTGCCATGGGGTCTGTCGCTGGCATCCGCAGTTGCAGGCCGGGCTGGACCGGTTGCTGGCGCGGCCGCTGGACCCGCGTGAACATGTCATTCGGGCTTTGCTGCTGGTGGGCCTGTATCAATTGCAGCATCTGCGCATTCCCGAACACGCCGCCGTCGCGGAAACTGTCGCTGCCGCCCGCGAATTGCGCAAGCCGTGGGCGGTCGGTTTAACCAACGCCGTGTTGCGCGCAGCCCTGCGCCGCCGGGCGGAACTGGCT
>ERZ795055.467-NODE-467-length-38733-cov-5.260458_pt1 | contig 38733 bp, 30 predicted proteins | sample MGYA00375139_ERZ795055 | MGnify/ENA primary metagenome ERZ795055 (study PRJEB30184, sample SAMN05720283) | anaerobic digester metagenome | isolation source: active sludge of municipal wastewater-treating anaerobic digesters | place: USA | collected 2015-01-23 ... | reverse complement strand
GGCAGATACTACAATTGCTCTTTCGGCTCCCGATTCAATCTCGGTTTTATTTTCCATAACACAGCCGCAATGCACTGATATGCCGGATGGCCGGATAATATCCGCTGTAAGCGGTGGTGCAGTCTCAGCTTATTCATATCTTTGGTCTGACGGTTCCACAACACCCGATATTACCACGGCGGTAAGCGGTGTGTACACCCTTACCGTTACGGATGCAAACGGCTGCAGTGTAATCAGTTCTGTAACAATTAAACCGGTGAATGATTTGTGTCTTGAGCTTCCGAATGCGATCTCACCGAATGGTGATAACATAAATGATCTCTGGAACATTGGTCTGAGGGAACTCTATCCTGAAATGGAGGTGACCATATTTAACAGATGGGGAGAAGCAATATGGAAGTCGGCAAGGGGATATCCTGTTCCCTGGGACGGGAGGAGTAACGGTAACCTTCTGCCCATGGATTCTTATCACTATATAATTGATATGCATAACGGGAGGAAGCCGGTTATAGGCACCATAACCATTGTGAAATAATTAACGGAAACTGAATTGAGGAAACTGGCTTTGATATCGGCTTTTATACTCTGCTCCGGGTTCGTATCGGGGCAGCAGCTGCCGTTATACAGTCAGTATCTTTACAACAAGTTCCTTATAAATCCTGCCGTGGCAGGCAGCGATGGTTATACAAGTTTCAATCTTACTGCCAGGGAGCAGTGGATAGGTTATTCAGGTGCTCCCAGGACATTTTCCTTCAGCGGTCAGGGGCGCATGCTAAAGAAAAGTTACAATCTGAGACAGACTTCAAGGGGGAATGCATACAGGCCCAAGACTGACGGAAAAGTTGGGCTGGGGGGCTATGTTTTCAGCGACAAGAACGGCATTGTGCAGCGCACAGGTTTTCAGGCATCATACGCTTATCACATGTGGGTCACTGGAAGCACTCAGTTATCCATGGGTCTTGCAGTAACCGGGTATCATTTTAAGATAAATGAGAAGGAAATTGTTTTTGAGGATCCAAGCGATCCGTGGTTGAACAATGAACTTCGCAGGGGAGTGTTTGTTACGGATGCTGATTTCGGTCTTTATGTGCTTAATCCAAGGTACAATGTCGGATTTTCAACCCAGCAGTTGTTCGGAGCGGCTGCCAAAATAGGAAATGAAGCTTACCGGAATTACAGCATGGACAGGCATTATTACCTTTTCGGATCATATTACTTTAATGTTGCTGACAGAACGGAATTGTCTCCATCAGCGCTTGTAATGATGTCGGAACAGATGAAGCCCATGGCTGACCTTGGTCTCACCTGCATATACGACCAGAGAGTATGGGCAGGTCTGTCGTACCGGACCAGCAAAGCTCTCATAGCGAATTTCGGGATTACCTATACCAATATACACATCGGATATTCTTTCGACTTCACCTTTCAGGAGATACAGCGTATCACCTATGGCACGCATGAGCTTACTGTTGCAGTAAGGTTTGGCGACAGCGCACGTAAGTACCGCTGGCTGGATCGTTATTAGCAGCTTCCGGAATCCGTTCAGGGATGTGTGGTGATCAGTTTTTCCTTTCAAGGAAATAAACAAGCGAACTGCTTCTTTCTTTATCTGACAAGGACTTAAGTGCAAAAAAAGATCCCTTTATCATGCCTTTCAGAAATGGTATCGGTGATTGACGGTTTTTCTCACTGAGAGCTGATATATAAAAGACATCGAGGGGAAGCGGTTTGATATTTCTGACGATAAAACCCTCCTTTTCAGCAAAGAGACGAAAAGTTCCGGGTTTAAAGTGCCACAGATGCCGGGGGACATCCCAGGCAGCCCATTCCTTACCGTAATGACGGGAATCATGTGAATTGCAGTTCGGCAGAGCTGCTATACAGATTCCCCCTGGTTTTAATAGTCTTTTTATCTCGGAAGCATAATCTGAAGGCCTGTGAAAATGTTCAAGGACATGCCACATGGTGATGCAGTCGAAGCCGGCTTGCGGCAGCCGGGTAATTCCGGAAGGATCCAGTACATCAACTGAGGCATGGGCCTTTGCAAATTCCCTGGCTTTCACATTAGGCTCAATACCTGTGACCTTCCAGCCATTCTTCTTCATCGTTCCTGCAAAATAGCCAGTTCCGCAACCTATGTCGAGTAGATCTCCTCCGGTGGTGCCTGTACTCTCCTCAACCATTCTTCTTTTCCTGTCAAGCATAATGTTCCTTGCCTGAAGGTAGACCCTGTTCACAAAACCTTTGGCCTTGTCGTCGTGGGATACGTAATCATCAGAGTCGTAATACCTGCCTGTTTCCTCTTCCCTGGGAGGGTTATTTGTAAAAACAAAACCGCACTGAGAGCATTTGTACAGGTCGAAGTCCTCCCTGCTCACAAGGTAGTCGGTGCATGTGAGATAGCGTGAAGGCCCGGCTGATGAGCATAAGGGACAGATTGAACCGGTCTTCATCCCTCACTGTTTTTTCTTTCTGACGAATCCGAAGGCGAAATATCCTGCTGCCAGGAGTATCAGGATTATTGAGCTGGCCAGCGACACCCTGTTGCCGTTTATATAGGTCGACGGTTCGAAAACGAACCTGATCTGGTGGCTTCCTCCCGGAAGGACCATAGCCCTCAGAACGTAGTTAGCCCTGAAATGATCACTCTTGTTCCCGTCGATATAGCAGATCCATCCCTCGGGATAGTAAATATCCGAAAAGATGGCAAGTCTTTCTCCTCCCGCATCATATCTGTATTCCAGCTCGTTGGGCTGGTATGACAACAGTTCAATCCGGTCGCCTTCCGAAGCTACGTATTGGGCTGAACTGATATAATCATTGAATTTTGAGTCAATAACAGCTTCTGTTGCAGGATTGATTGTTTTCAAAGCAGCAAGTTCCTCATTTGCATTTGCAGCAATTATTGGTTTCTCAACGAACCAGGCATTTCCGAGGGCATTGGGATTCATCACCGGCGGCGACTGGGGATCTACAATGATATATTTAGTATTGAGCATGTTAAGAACCGTAGTATTGTTGAATACTGGTATCAGGTGGTCTGTCAGTTCTTCAACAGTCCTGACCTGTCCGGCATTCTGAAAGGCGTTCTGGAACATACCGAGTTCACGGCTTATTGCCGAGTCGATCAGTTCCTGGTATCTTTTCAATTTGGCCCCGTGATATCCTCCAATTGATTTATGGAACCAGGAGGTGGGGGAGTTGTCGTTAAAAACTGATGTTGTAAGGTTAAGTACACGTTTGTATGACTGGTCTTTAAGTATTTCATTGTCTGCAACACCCGGGGTGAATGATTTCTGGATCACTGAAGGTCTTTCAAAACGGTCGGCTGAAAGATATCTTTTTCCTGCTCCCCAGAGATCGAAGAGTATAAGGGCTCCAAGAAGAAGTGTTGCATATTCCTTTTTCACCTTTCCCGCGACAAATGCGAAAAGTGTTCCGGCGCCAAGCAGGATTAGCAGAAGCGACCTGAAGCTGTCGGCCCTGAGCAATTCTCTGCGATCGTTTATAAGAGCATTTTTAAGCCAGTCGGGATATTCGCTTTCCATGGGATTAAGGAAGGAACCTGCGATTCCGGGGAAGATAAGAACAAGCAGAACAATTCCGCCGGTAATTGCCGAAGCCAGTTTTAAACCGTATAGCAAATCTTTTTTAGGGAGAAAGCCGGTCAGGTAATTTTTGAGGGCAAGGAAGCCGAGGAGCGGAATGCTGAACTGGGCTATAACCAGGGTCATTGTTACTGCCCTGAACTTATTGTAGCCAGGGAAGAAATCGATGAAGAAGTTGGTGAAGGGCATGAAATTCTTACCCCACGACAGCATCAACGACAATAGTGTGGCTGCCAGGAGCCACCATTTTTCCCTTCCCTTTACAACTATCAGTCCGAGTACGAAAAGGAAGATCACTATTGCACCCATGTAATGAGGGCCATCGGTGCCGGGTTGGGTTCCCCAGTATTTCATCATCTGGTTTACGTAATCGGATGCATTATTCTGCCTGAGAGCCTTAACTGTTTCCGAATCCCTTTCGAATGGTTTCGATGATCCTCCCTTATAGTTGGGTATCAGCAGGTTCATGGTTTCATCGACTCCGTAGCTCCAATATACTATATAGTCCCTGTCGAGCCCGGCCGACACATTCCTGTGGTCCGACTGCAATTCAGATTTGCCTCTTATAGAGTGTTTTCCATACTCCCTCACTGTATTGAGGCTGGCGAAGTTGATCCCGGCAGCAAGAACTACCGGGACAAGCATAATAAGAGATGTCCTGAGAAACCGGAGCAGGGTCTTTTCCTTCAGCGACCAGATGAATTCGGTTATGATGAATACAAGTATTATTATAGCGGCATAATAGGTTATCTGAAGGTGGTTTGCAATTATTTCAAGTGTAAGGAAGAAAGCAGTTATCAGGGCTCCCCTTATTGCATCGCGCCGGTAAGCATACCATACACCTCCGATAACCGGAGCCATATATGCCAGTGCAATAGCCTGGGTATTATGTCCGGCCGCCAGTATCTGGAAAAGGAATGAAGAAAACCCGTATGCAACTGCACCGGCTATTGCAAGCCACTGGTTAAGACCGAACAGCAGAAGCATCAGATAGAATCCCGCCATTGACAGGAAAAGGACCGAAACAGGCATTTTAAAGATCCTGAGCACAGTATCGGCATGTTTGAAAAGGTTACCGGGATACTTTGTTGAAATCAGGTAAGCAGGCATCCCACTGAATATTGAATTTGTCCAGAGAGGTTCCTTTTTGAATTGTTCACGGTAATCCCTTATTTCCTTCGAGTTGATATTGGACACGGTAGTGTCGTTGGCCCTAAGCACCTTTCCTTCGAGTACCGGGTAGAAGTACGCGAATGCCAGAAGGGTAAAAAGCACCAGCGCAACAATGTGGGGCAGAGCTGGTTTGATCTTATTTTTTATTTCCATGATCAATGGTATATCTGACAAAATTACCTAATTAACCTGTATTTTAGAGGTCTGATACGGACATGCCTCTAAATTTCTTTCTCTGAGTCTTTCAGCGACCGCAGGTTTGCCCCGAGCTTACTTACATCGGACCACTTTCGTACCAGTCCTTTTAAAGCCTGAAGTTCATCCTTTTCGTAGAAGTTAAAAAGGTAAAGCACAAAAGGAAACACGACGAGGCAAAGGGTTTTCAGAAGAAGGCGCGGCACGACACTTATATCGTTTAACGCGAGCCCTGCGAATGAAAGGACAGCTCCGGTTAAGAACAGCGTTATCACTTTCCTGTGCTCGTAGGGTATAAAATACTCCTTCTGTGAGCTTTGGTAGTTCAGGCGCCAGTAAACAATTTGAGTCACAAGAGTTGCCACAGCGGTGCCAAAAATATTCCACAGCGGAATAAGCAGAATGTTGAGCACAATATTAAGAACAGCAGAGATTACTACATTGATCCCTATTACCCTTGAATTTCTTTTTATTAGAAGTCCATAACTGGTAGTCTCCCTCATATTCACAAAGAAAACCGAAAGAGCAAGGATGGGAACCACAATCCATGCGCTCCAGAAACTGGTCGATCGGGTTATTACCTTCAGGATTTCGTAAGAGAAAAGTGAAACGGCAATGATGCCAAGCATCAGGACGTATGATGAATACAGCATCGACTTTTTGTAGAATAAATGATTGTCGGAGGTGTTCATTTTTTTCAGGACCATGGGAGTGAGGGCCATCTTTATAGAATCGACAATGACAAGTTTCAGTACAGATGCTATTTTGTAGGCCATGGTATAGACGGCCACAAATTTCAGGAGAGCCATTGTGTTCAGTGCGTACCTGTCGATAGCTGTCAGGACTGCTGAAGCAAAATTTGCAAGAAGGAGAGGGTATCCGAAGCGGCTCATTGACCTGAACAGGGCAGCGTCGAAGTAAGGTTTGCTGTTCCTGATTGAGTAAGGGGCAAGCAGGATGATAAAGAACAGATTTCCAATCACCTGTGCGAGATAGATCCCTGAGATTCCCATCCCTCTCACTGTGATGAGGTAAATCGTAAGTCCAAGGACGGTGATCAGTTTAAGAAGGTTGGCGACCGAAAAGAGAACCGATCTGGCCTGGACCCTCATAAGGGTGTTTATAAGATTGTTTATGGCCTGAAGGGCGGAGGAAATGATCAGAAGTTTTATTGCATCCGTCATGACATCCGTGTCGAAGATGGCTCTTGAAAGAGGTTTGCCGGCCGGTATCAGGAAGGTGCAGAAGAGGATGCTGATAAATATCTGGAACAGCAGCGACATGAAAAAAATTCCCTTTCGGTTTCCGGAGTAATCCTTGTCCCAGTACCATCTCATCATGCTCTGGGGAAGTCCGGAGGCCATAAGAGAGATCAGGATAAGGCCCGAGATGTCGAGGACAGCAATTATCCCGAAATCATCCACCGAAAAGTATCTGGGATTGGTATAGAGGGGGATCAGAAGAAAGCCCACAACCTTGACGGCTATGTTTCCCAGACCGTATACAATACTGTCCCTGAAGGATGTCTTGACGGAATTCGGCATTGTCGCTTATCTCAAGACCGGAACTTCATCAGCCAGTTCCGGCCGCGGAGTGATTCAGATAATTTTCCTGCTAAGATACCAAATACAGCGAAAGATCGGTCTGCTGCATCATCAATGCTTTTTCTTATTTTTACATTGAACCAGATAAACTGAAAATCCATGTTCATCAAGGCAGGCGATCTGAAACCCTCAGATTACAATGGCATACCTGAAATGGCTGCCTGGAGGCTCCATTCCGACATATCCGGTATACTGGAACCTTTTCTGAAGGGCAAAAGGAAGGTTCTTGATTTCGGATGCGGGCAAGGAGCTTTTTCGCAGCGAATGGTCGACCGGGGTATGACTGTTGACGCCTGCGACATTGACATCTCTCAGATAAAAGCAAATGTTGAGAGGAAAATTCAGCTTGACCTTAACAGGGAGATACCCTCGGGAACCTTCACAGGCAAATATGACGTGGTTCTTGCGATAGAGATTATAGAGCACCTTCAGAATCCCTGGAAATACCTTGGCGACTGCAGAAATCTTCTCGAAGACGGCGGCATAATTGTACTGACCACACCCAACATCTCGAATTTTATTTCAAGGTGGAGGTTCTTTATGAAGGGCACACTGCTCGCTTACGAGAATGCTGATCTGAAACACGGGCACATCACTCCCCTTTCGTTTATTCAGATCGAAAACCTTTGCCGCAGTCTTTCGCTTGAGATTCTCAAAACCGGTTCCGCCGGGCCTATACCCCTGATCCATCTTTATCAGATCTCGAGGTTTACAATTCTGAGAAACACTATTTTGCCTCTCCTTTATCCTTTCATGGCAGGACCGAAGCAGGGCAGGTCTCTTGTCTATATACTGAAAAAGAAGGACTGATCAGCTGTCATTTACAGCCATCAGTAATTTCACTGTAAAGCGAGGTGATTGATTTCACAAAGGCTGCAGGGGAGTATCTGCCCGTTACATAAAGCCGTATGGCGTTATTGTCGTATGAAGCGATGTTCTTGCAGAGTTTCCTGATGGCTTCAGCCAGTTGGGCATGATTCTCCCTGTCGACAAGAAGTCCGCTTTCAGGAGTGATTATTTCCTCCGGCCCTCCGCACCTGGAGGCAACCACGGGAAGTCCGCAGGCCATGGCCTCCACGACGACCACCCCGAAAGTCTCGTCCCGGCTAGGCAGGACGTATGCATCGAGCCTTGAATAGAAATCCATGATCCTTTCAGGTTTTATTTCCCCGTAAAATATGCATTTGTATTCCACATTCAGTTCCCCGGCCAGGTTTCTGAATGTTTCGAGCAGTACTCCGTCGCCTCCTATATGAACTGTAAGATCAATATCTTCAAGCAAAGGCAGGGCTCTGATCAGGATATCCAGGCCTTTCCTGTAGTTTCCCATACCGCCCAGAATTCCGATGTTGAATCCCTCTCCGGTTTGTGGTGCTTTTACGGTGTGAAACCGGTCGATGTTTACCACGTTAGGAATTACTTTTACCTGCCTGCGACAATTTTGAAATATGTCATTTCCAAGGGCATGGCTTACTGCAACAATACTGTTGCAGTTCTTAAGGGCATACCTTACGCAAAATCGGTGGACTGGGCTTCTGAAGTATTTATGCACCCATGAATGCTCTGTTATTACACAGGGGATTCCTGTCTTTTTAGCTGTCAGGGTTCCAAGGAAGCCTGCCGGATAAGAGAGCTGGCTGTGAATAACATCTATCTTGTGTTTCGAAAGGATCTCTTTCCTGATAAACCGGAAAGTATCCCTCAGGTATTTGAGCTGATTGATAACCGGGAATGATCTGGTTGTGGTAATGTCATAGACAGTCACATTTCCGTCTTCCTTTTTCGAGAAGGAATATGGTGAAAAGGGAGCCAGCCTGGAATAGTCTGTTCTGAAGAACACCACAATAATCTCATGGGAAATGCCAATTGCCATGGCCTGATCCTTAATGAAAAGGCCTCTCCATTTGATTGTCTCATCGGGCCAGGAGTGTGTAAGGAGCAGGATCTTCATCTGTTTGAATATATTCCGAGGAGTTTATCCCTGTAAATATTGGTATTCAGCTCGCTGATAACAGCGTTATATCCGTTTTCACCCATCTCTCTTCTCAGTTCCGGATCGGCTGAGAGCTTTATTATTGCTTCTTTCATCTCCTGATTGTCTGAATAGGCTATTCCGCACCTGTGCTTTAGGACAAGGTTTTTTTGCGGTTTGCAATCGGAGACGATCAGAGGTCTTTTACCCAGCATGTAGTCATAGATTTTATTGGCCACCCCCGATTCATGCTGTGGATTCCTGTGAAAAGGAGCTATGCAGATATCCGCGATATCGAGGTAAACCATAAGTTCCGAAAGGTCGATCCATGGTATGTAAAATACCATGTTGTCGAGGATTTCGGAATTTATTGCATCAAAGAACCTTTGCCTGTCGGCTTTATCCACCGGGCCGATTACGAGAAATCTCGCTGGATGGTTTTCCCTTGCAAGTTCCTCAAACACTTTCAGGACATCAAAGATGCCTCGTCGTTCGGCCACCACGCCGAAATACAAAAGAACCGGCCTGCTGCTGTCGGGGCTTATATCAGGTCTTTTTACTGAGATATTGGTTTCCTGTATAAGGTCGGGTACGTTGGGGAAGACCACGAATCTTTCTTTTGGGAGTGAAGGGTATTTGCCTGAAAGGGTATCCCTGAAATCCTCGCTCAGGACTATAATCTGAGAGGCATAGCTGAGATATTCCTTTTCCTTGCGCTGCCAGGCATAAGGTCTGGCTATCAGGTTTCTTAAGAATCCCCTGGTCCAGTTGTAGGATGTGACAGCGAAGGGGTAGTTCTCATGCAGATCCAGTACAATGGGAATAGTGACGCCCGCTTTCCTTATTCCACCTGCCGCAGCCCGCGACATATACAGGTCATGCACATGCAGGATGTCCGGTTTGTTAGAGGTGATGAAACTTTTTATCTTCCAGGTCCACAGCCATTCGTAAGCCGGAATGGTATTTAGAAGGAAGAAAAGGGTGTTTTTCAATGATTTACTTATCCGTATCCGTGTTACACTGAAGTCCCCGGGAGATCTGTATTCCTTCCCGTCAAATCCGAAGCAGAGTACGACGATCTGATGTCCGGCTTCCCTCAGGATATTTATCTCCTTCAGTACACGCTTGTCATCATTCAATTCGTTATCTGCTACGACACCGATTTTCATCTTTCAAGAAGTTCAGCTACGCTTTTTACAATGTTTTTGCGTGAGTATGATTCAGGAGGAGGCATGGCCGAATTATGTCTTTTGAGGGACAGTTCTTCCAGATAACCTGCTATCCCTTCAGCGTCATTGTAATCAAAGGTTCTGCCATGTCCGGTTTCAGCCAGTATTGCTGCTGCGTCGCCATCGGTCGGAGCCAGGCAGATGACGGGCCGGCCGGCAGCAAGATACTCAAACATTTTTCCTGTGATTATGCTCCGGGAGCTTTCATGATCCGGTATCACGAGAAGAAGTGCGCTGGAGTTCAGCATGTTACTCAATGCAGTCGGGTGGCTTGAGAATGGAGTGAAACTAATATTGGATTCTCCGGCGCCCCTGCTCAGCTTCTCCCTTATTTCCGGAGGCACCGGACCGGTAAAGCTAAGTCTGTATGATATTCCTTTTCCTGCAATTATTCCAAGGGCATGGAGGAACCCGTCAACCGGCTGGGTAGCCGACAGAGAACCAATGTATGATATTGTGAAAATCTCAGGTAAGCCGGCAGCGATTCCTTTGAAATCGTCCTCGTCGTATCCGTTTGATACGATATGGATATTTTTTTCAATGCCGTTTACCTTTGATTCCAGAAGCTTTTTAAGTGATTTTCCGACAGTTGTTATAATATCAGCCGATTGAAGTACTTTTCTTTCCCATGAACTGTCGATCATTCTTGAAAGCGGGGTGGGGTAGAATTTTTTATAATAGTAGATATCTGTCCAGGGATCGCGCAGATCGGCAATCCATTTTATCCCCGGGTATTTCTTTTTAAGCCTGTAACCAATGAGTTGGGTGGAATGCGGCGGGCTGGTGGTTATTATTCTGTCGATCTTTTGTGATTCGATAATCCCGCAGGCCTTTTTGAAGGCAAATCTGTTCCATCCTCTTCTGGGATCGGGTATGAAGAAATTCCCTCGGATGAAACGTGACAACCTGTCTTTGAATGAATTGCCGGTGTTCGTTGCAAACCCGGAGGAAGGGACTTTTGATTTATCGCTTGTCAGCAGCCTGAACCAGTCTACAGCCTTTGTAAAATGGACCTCGACGGGGGGGATTTCCGCTGTCAGTGATTTGTCGGTAGCAGGATAAGTAGCGTATTCCGGGTCGACAGTAAGGATAACCGGTTCCCAGCCGTATGAAGGAAGGTGTTTCGAGAATTTGAGCCATCTCTGAACGCCTATACCGCCTGATGGAGGCCAGTTGTAGGTTATCACCAGGACCCTTTTCATCTCATATTTTTCTCAGGATGCTTACGATGCTTACTTTTTCCTTTATTATATCGCGGAGCGCCTCAATATTCACGCGTTCCTGTTGCATGGAGTCGCGGTACCTGATTGTCACCGATTTATCGTCGATTGTCTGATGATCGATGGTGATGCAATAGGGTGTTCCGATAGCATCCTGCCGGCGGTATCTTCTTCCTATTGAATCCTTGTCGTCGTACTGGCAGTTGAATTCAAAGCGAAGGTCATTAACTATTTTTTCTGCTATTTCGGGAAGGCCGTCTTTTTTTACAAGGGGCATGACAGCAAGCTTGACCGGGGCAAGACATGCCGGGAGTCTTAATACCACGCGGGTATCGGTGGAACCGTCTTCTTTTTTGAGTTCCTCTTCAGCGTAAGAAGCTGACAATACCTGCAGGAACATCCTGTCGACTCCGATTGAAGTTTCGATGACGAAGGGGATGTACGATTCACCTTTTTCAGGGTCGAAGTACTGGATTTTTTTACCGCTGAATTTCTGATGCTGGCTAAGGTCATAATCGGTTCTGGAATGGATCCCCTCAACCTCTTTGAATCCGAACGGGAACCTGAACTCGATATCCGTGGCAGCATTTGCATAGTGTGCAAGCTTGGTATGGTCGTGGAAGCGGTAGTTTGCCGCTCCGAATCCCAGGGCCTGATGCCATTTCATTCTTGCTTCTTTCCATCTGGCAAACCATTCCAGTTCGGTACCCGGCTGAACGAAGAACTGCATTTCCATTTGCTCGAATTCCCTCATCCTGAAAATGAACTGTCGTGCGACTATCTCATTGCGGAAAGCTTTCCCTATCTGGGCAATGCCGAAGGGTATCTTCATTCTTCCGGTTTTCTGGACGTTGAGGAAGTTGACAAAGATTCCCTGTGCGGTTTCGGGCCTGAGGTAGATCTTGCTCGATCCCTCGAGGGTTGATCCCATTTCGGTTGAGAACATAAGATTGAACTGTCTTACTTCGGTCCAGTTCCTGCTTCCCGAAATCGGGCAGACTATTTCATTGTCGATGATTATCTGTCGCAGTTCAGCCAGGTCGGTTCCATTCATTGCTTTGGAGAACCTTTCATTCAGTTCGTCGATTTTAGCCTGGTTAGCCAGCACCCGCTGGTTCGTCTCCCTGAATTTCTTCTCGTCGAAGCTTTCTCCGAATCTTTCCCTGGCTTTTTCAACCTCCTTGCTTATCTTATCTTCAATCTTTGCCAGGTGTTCTTCAATAAGAACGTCGGCCCTGTATCTTTTTTTGGAATCCCTGTTGTCGATCAGCGGATCGTTGAAGGCGTCGACATGTCCTGAGGCTTTCCAGATGGTGGGGTGCATAAAGATTGCGGAATCGAGTCCTGCAATATTGTCATTAAGCAGCACCATGCTGTCCCACCAGTATTTTTTTATATTGTTCTTAAGTTCAACTCCATACTGACCATAATCGTAAACTGCGCTTAATCCGTCATAGATCTCGCTTGAGGGGAAGACATAGCCGTATTCCTTGCTGTGAGCAACCAGTTTCTTGAAAACATCATCCTGAGCCATAAGTCTTTTTGTTTTTTGGTGAGCCAAAGTAAGTTAAAAAGTTCGGTTTGGCAATCATGTTTTATGTTGAAACTCATGGTGCCAGGCCGTTGAGCCGGCGGAAAGCATTAATTTGTATATTTAGCGTCTGAAACAAACGGCTGGTGCAATGAAAAAACGAACTGATTTTCTGGTTATCGGATCAGGAATTGCGGGTCTGACCTTCGCACTAAAGGCAGCGGCTTACGGGAAAGTTGCAATAGTTACAAAATCCATACTTGATGATTCCAATACAAAGTATGCCCAGGGGGGTATAGCGGCTGTTTTCAGGGAGCCCGACAATTTTGAGAAGCACGTGAGGGACACCCTGATTGCGGGCGACGGGATATGCAATGAAGAAGTTGTAAGGATGGTTGTTCAGGAGGCTCCTGCAAGGATAAAGGACCTTATAGATGTAGGTGTTCTTTTCGATAAGAAGGAGGATGGCACCTACGACCTGGCAAAGGAGGGAGGTCACACCGAGTACAGGATACTTCATGCGAAGGACAAGACAGGCGAAGTGATAGAGAATACCCTTATCAGCAAAGTGAAAAATCATCCGAACATAGAGATTTTCGAACATCATTTTGCAATTGAGATACTGACTCAGCATCATCTCGGTATTGAGGTAAAAAGGAATTTTCCTGATATAAAGTGTTTCGGGGCATATGTAGTTGATCTCAAGGGTAAGGAAGTTTACACTTTTCTGGCAAAGATTACCGTGATGGCTACGGGAGGGCTGGGGAATGCCTATCAGACCACCACAAATCCAGAGGTTGCCACCGGCGACGGTGTTGCAATGGTTTACAGGGCCAAGGGCACTATTGAGAACATGGAGTTCATCCAGTTCCATCCCACTTCGCTTTATGACCCGGAAAAGAGGCCTTCGTTCCTTATTACTGAAGCTCTCAGGGGATACGGGGCCATTCTCAGGAACATGGCAGGTGAGCAGTTCATGAACAGGTACGACAGCCGTGGTTCGCTTGCTCCAAGGGACATAGTGGCAAGGGCGATAGATAATGAGCTTAAGATATGGGGGGAGGATCATGTATGGCTCGACTGTACACATCTCGATCCGGCAGGGCTGAAGGATCATTTTCCAAAGGTTTATGAACATTGCCTTAGCCGGGGTATCGATATAACCATCAACAAAATACCTGTTGTTCCCTGTGTGCATTATTCATGCGGCGGGATAAAGGTCGATACCGACGGGCAGAGCAATATCGACAGGCTCTATGCTCTGGGAGAGGTTTCATCCACCGGGCTTCATGGCGCGAACCGCCTGGCTTCAAATTCCCTTGTGGAGGCTGTTGTTTATTCTCACAGGGCTGTGATGCACTCTGCAGGACGGCTGAAAGACATCGGGATTGAGGAGAAAGTTCCCGACTGGGACTACAAGGGAACGACACATCTTGAGGAAATGGTGCTTATCACCCAGAGCCTGAAGGAACTTCAGTCGATAATGAGCAATTATGTCGGGATAGTAAGGTCCGACCTTCGTCTCGAAAGGGCTATGATCAGGCTTGAGATAATTTACCGGGAGACGGAAAGCCTTTACAAGCGGTCGCTGATCTCTAAACAGATATGTGAACTCCGGAATCTTATAAATGTCGGATACCTTATTATCAAAATGGCTATGAACAGGAAGGAGAGCATAGGACTCCATTATTCCATTGATTACCCCAAAAAGGCAGGTTCCAATCAAGTGAAAAATACAGTAAAAGAATGAATCATCTTGAATCATCCTTCACAGGCAGAAATGCTGCATGGAGATATATAGTCATGTTTATTGCCATACTTCTGGCTACAAACACAATAGGTGCGTTGCCTCTGCTTATGGGCTATGCGTCAAAAGTTGCGGGTGATCCGGAACTTCTCGGTAAGATTGCTGATGACCCGGGTAACATGGGAGTTCTGGGATTCGGGAACAACATTGGTCTTGTGCTTAACCTCTTTCCTTTCATAATAGGCATTCTGGCTTTTGTTCTTCTTATAAAGCCGCTGAACCAAAGAACTTTTGGTGTAACTATAAACGGCGGCCGCAGATTCAGGTGGGACAGATTTCTGATTTCCGCCCTGGTATGGGTAATCCTCTCTGCTGTTTACCTGTTTGTTTACATGAAGGCCGATCCCTCCAATTTCAGGCTTAACAACACTTCCGCCACCCTGGTTCCGCTGATGCTTCTCTGTCTGGCGCTGATACCTTTTCAGGCCGCTTTCGAGGAGATACTTTTCCGCGGTTATCTAATGCAGGGATTTGCAGTTCTTTCCCGCAACAGGTGGCTTCCGGTTGTGATTACATCGATATTGTTCGGGCTTATGCACTCCTTTAATCCGGAAGTGGAGGAATTCGGATTTCTTATGATGATGCCCCAGTATATTACCTTCGGACTGATCTTCGGTGTGGTAACTGTTTTCGACGACGGGATCGAGGCGGCCATCGGAGCTCATGCGGCAAACAATATATTCCTGTGCATCATGGTCACACAGGAGTCATCGGCTTTACAGACTGATGCTGTTTATGAGCAGCTGGCAATCAATCCCATGACGGAATTTGCCGGACTGCTTATTACAGGTCTGATTTTCATTATTATAATGAAGATGGTTCTGAAATGGGGATCGTGGTCGCTGCTGGCTGCCCGTGTGGAGCCGCACAGCGACAGCGATCAGAGCCCGTATACCGATGTTCTGTCGTCGGTACGGTAGCTGCCCCACCTGGCGCTGATCTCCCTTATTATTTCCCTTATTTCTTCAGGTTCAAGGGTCGTAAGCAGCCTGAGTCTTGTTTCCCTGAAATGAGGCAGACCCTTAAAGTAATTCGAGAGATGCCTTCTCATTTCCAGGATGGCTCTTTTTCCTTCCTTGAACTCTATGGATTTGTCGAGATGAAGAAGTGCCAGAGCTGCCTTTTCTTCCACATCAGGTTCCGGAAGGAGTTCACCGGTGCTGAGGTAATGTCTGATATCCCTGAATATCCATGGCCGGCCGACCGTAGCCCTTCCTATCATTATACCGTCGACCCCGTATCTGCTGAACATTTCCCGGGCTTTTTCAGGACTGTCGATGTCGCCGTTCCCGATCACGGGGATTTTCATTCTGGGATTGTTTTTCACCTCACCAATAAGAGTCCAGTCGGCAGCGCCCCTGTAGAGCTGGGCTCTGGTCCTTCCGTGAATGGTCAGGGCGCTGATCCCCGTATCCTGAAGTCTCTCGGCCACCTCTACAATGTTGGTGCTCTGCTCGTCCCATCCCAGGCGGGTTTTGACTGTTACTGGAAGTTTAACCGCCTTCACTATGGCTTCCGTCATGGAGATCATAAGGGGGATATTACGGAGCATTCCTGCTCCTGCACCCCTGTTGGCGATTTTTTTCATGGGGCATCCGAAATTGATGTCGATAAGCTCCGGAGAGGCAGTCTCGGCAATCAGGGCAGCCTCTACCATTGCCTCTGTGAGATGCCCGTAGAGCTGAATTCCGATCGGACGCTCAAAATTGTAAATATTGAGTTTTCTGACGCTTTTTTCCCCATCCCTTATGAGTCCGTCAGATGAAATAAATTCCGTGTACATGAAATCAGCGCCGTTCAGCTTGCATAAAAACCTGAATGAAGGATCAGTGATATCCTCCATTGGAGCAAGGAACAAAGGAAATTCTCCGAGCTGTATATTGCCTATGGTCAAGAAGATATTTGTTAGGTCCAGACAGAGCTTTGGGCTTCAACAGGAGAATCCGCCTTATTCAGCTCACTTTTTCTGTAGAAATAGACAATACCGTAAATTTCGCTTGCAGGCATTCTTTTTTCCTCCGGAAGTGTGCTGTGAGTATTTTCGACCTCATTCCAGATCAGCAGGATCAGATCGTCGGCTTCCTTTCTCAATTCATAACTCTTTTCAGTATAATCAAGAGTCCTTTTTGCAAGGGTTTTCTGGAAATTATGTGCTTCGAGGAAATTCTGGTATCTTACTTTCACAACAGCTATTGTGGGATTGGTAATCGGTGTTCCTCCCTTCCTGATCCGGAATTCCTCTCCTTCAATTATCCTTTTCCCCCAGCTTATAAGCTCATTTTCAGTATTAAGCGACGGCACTGTCGATTCATTTGTTGCCAGGCCGTAGAAAGCTCTGGTTTCAGCAGGGAGGTCTCCCCGGAAAATCGCCATGTTCATTACCCTTATGAAATGGGTAAGGTAAAGCCTTGCTTTTCTGACAGTCTCTGCATAATCCTTGCTTTTGTTGTTCTGTGAGGCGTAGGACTGGCGCTGGAGTGTTATCATGTTTTCAAACTGGGGAAGGAATCTCTGCAGTCTGACGATCAGTTTCGGAGAATAGGCCATCTGGTTTGGTGGAACCTCCCGTCCTTTTTCGAGAGCGATTCTCATCGCCCTGATTCGTGCGGCATCAGTATTAGGCAATCTACGGTAAGGCATAAGATCAGGTTGTTAACAAAGTGTTGATAACTTGTACTGCGAATATAATAACGTTTTGATTATGTCCAATAGTATTCGCAAAACAAAATATTTGAAATTAATGTGTTCAGATTACGGAATTTATAATCTGATTCTGATTGAGTATTCCTTACCCTGCCTGCATATTTTTAACCTATATTAAGTGAATGAAAACTGGTTTTGTATTGCTTAGGATGCTACCTTAGCTGAATGGTAGAATCAGAAAAAAATCACATATGTTCAGGAAAGAAGTTTACACAAGCAGGAGAGCCAGGCTTCATGAAAAAATGAAGACAGGACTTGCCCTATTCATAGGCAATACAGAATCCCCGATGAATTATCCGGCCAATCAGTATCATTTCAGGCAGGACAGTGATTTTCTTTATTATTTTGGTCTTGATCTTCCCGGCTTTGCCGGACTGATGGATTTTGATACCGGCAAGGACTGGATATTCGGGAATGATGTCGATATTGACGATATTATCTGGATGGGTCCTCAGCCCACTGTTAAGGAACTTGCCGCGGGATGCGGAGTAGTTGATACTGCTCCGTTCCCGAAACTTGAAACAGTCATCGGAGATGCTCTGTCAAAAAAACGCAAGGTTCATTTTCTGCCGCCATACAGGGGTGAGAATAAAATGACACTTGGGGCTATTCTCAGGGAGAATCCATGTAAGATGAAGACACTGGCATCGGTCGATCTTATAAATGCTGTGGTATCGATGCGGTCAGTAAAGGAGCAGGTGGAGATTGAAGAGATTGAGAAAGCGGTGGCTATAGCTTACGAGATGCACACCACTGCAATGAAGATGTGCAGGCCGGGAGTCAGGGAGCAGGAGATCTTCGGGACCATAGAAGGCATTGCACTTTCGCGGGGAGGAGGGCCGGCATTCCCTATAATTCTGAGTATCAACGGGCAGACGCTTCACAATCATAATCACGACAACATCCTGAAAAAAGGGCGGATGATGGTAACCGATGCAGGAGCCGAATCGAATATGCATTACAGTTCCGACATCACCCGTACTACGCCGGTGGGAGGAAAATTCAACCGCAGGCAGAAGGAGATATATGAGATAGTTCTGAAAGCGAACACCGAATCGATCAGGGCTGCCAGGCCTGGTATTTCGAACCGCGATCTTCACCTGAATGCATGCACCATCATTGCTTCATCACTGAAGGAACTCGGACTGATGAAGGGCGACACGGCTGAAGCTGTGGAGCAGGGAGCTCATGCTCTTTTCATGCCTCACGGGCTCGGTCACATGATGGGACTGGATGTTCACGACATGGAAGGACTTGGGGAGAATTATGTAGGCTACAGCGATAGTGTGAAGAGAAGCGATCAGTTCGGTCTGGCTTTTCTAAGATTTGCCCTTCCTTACAAGCCAGGTCATGTATTCACGGTGGAACCTGGTATTTACTTTATTCCCGAGCTGATAAGCAAATGGGAAGCAGAAGGAAAATTCAGAGATTTCATCAATTACAAAAAGCTGGCCGACTGGATGGAGATTGGCGGAGTAAGGATTGAAGACGATGTGCTTATAACCGAGAAAGGGCAAAAGGTTCTTGGCAAAGCGATTCCTAAAACGGTTGCCGATATAGAGGAACTGTGTTCCTGAGGACAGGGTTGGCGGGAGCATCCTTTTAACGGCATCAGGCAGGGGTGCCCGGGTTTATCAGTAAGCTTTGTAGTATTCCCTGTTGAGGCGGGCAATGTTTACAAGTCTGATCTGTTTTGGGCATTCAGCTTCACAGGCTCCGGTGTTTGAGCAGTTCCCGAATCCCAGTTCATCCATTTTCGCGACCATGGCTCTTACTCTTTCCCTGGCCTCCACCTTACCCTGTGGCAGAAGTGCATACTGTGAGATCCTGGCTGAAACGAAAAGCATTGCAGAGGCGTTCTTGCATGCTGCCACGCAGGCTCCGCATCCAATGCAGACAGCAGAATCGAATGCCTCCTCTGAATTCTTTTTCGGAACCAGTATAGAGTTGGCTTCAGGGGCAGCGCCGGTATTAACAGAAATAAAACCTCCGGCGATCTGGATCTGGTCCATGGCGCTCCGGTCGACAATAAGGTCTTTTATAACCGGAAAGGGTTTGGCCCTCCATGGTTCAACAGTAATTGTGTCGCCGTCGCTGAAGTGACGCATCGACAGCAGGCAGGTGGTCACAGCGGGTACCGGGCCGTGAGGATGACCGTTAATATACATGCCGCACGATCCGCATATGCCTTCACGGCAGTCGTGCTCAAAAGCCACCGGGTCGTCACCCGATCCTATAAGCTTATGATTAAGGGCATCGAGCATCTCAAGGAACGACATCTCGGGGGAAACGTCAGGCATTTTATATGTGACAAACTTCCCCTTTGACTTTGTATCCTTCTGCCTCCATATTTTCAGTGTAAGATTCATTATATCCTTAATTGACTCGTTTTATTTATAGCTTCTGACCTTCATCTCCACCTCCATAAACTTAAGCTCTTCACGGTGAAGGATATGAGGCTTGCCTTCGCCTGCATATTCCCAGGCTGAAACAAAGGTATATTCGGCATCGTTTCTAAGGGCTTCTCCCTCAGCAGTCTGGTATTCCTCCCTGAAGTGAGCACCGCACGACTCCTTCCTGTTGAGGGCATCTAATATAAGGAGGTCGGCAAGTTCGAGGAAATCAGCTATTCTTGAAGCTTTCTCAAGCTCCTGGTTCAGATCATAAAGCGATCCCGGGACCCTGAGATCCTTCCAGAACTCTTCCCTGAGGTCCTTAACCAGGCTGAGCGCTTTAAGAAGGCCTTTTTCATTCCTCGACATGCCGCAATGGTTCCACATTATAAGACCAAGACGTTTGTGGAATGTTGTGGCGCTTTGTTTTCCTCTTATTGAGACAAGTCTTTCAAGCCGCTCCTTTACTGATCTTTCAGCCTCATCGAATTCAGGCGCATCGGTCGGTATGCGGGCGACTCTTATCTGGTCGGAAAGATAGTTGTTTATTGTTACAGGAAGGATAAAGTAACCGTCGGCAGCTATCTGCATCAGTGAGCTTGCTCCGAGGCGGTTTGCGCCGTGGTCGGAAAAGTTGGCCTCGCCAATGGCATACAGACCCGGGATTGTTGTCATAAGCTCATAGTCGACCCACAATCCTCCCATTGTGTAATGGCCTGCGGGATAAATTTTCATTGGTTCTGTATAGGGGTCGGTTCCGGTAATGGTCCTGTACATCTCGAACAGGTTGCCATATTTCCCTTCGATGGCTTTTTTCCCCTGTTTGCCTATTGAATCCCTGAAATCGAGGTAAACTGCCAGTCCGGTCGGCCCCACTCCATATCCTGCATCACATCTTTCTTTTGCTGCCCTTGATGCTATATCCCTTGGCACCAGGTTTCCGAAGGCAGGGTATCGTCTTTCGAGATAATAGTCGCGTTCATTCTCGGGTATCTCATTGGGAGGCCGTTTGTCACCCTTTTCTTTTGGTACCCAGATCCTTCCGTCGTTCCTCAGTGACTCTGACATAAGAGTAAGCTTGGCCTGGAACTCGTTCATCTGAGGTATTGATGTGGGGTGGATCTGGACGAAGCTGGGATTAGCGAAGTAAGCTCCTTTTTTATATGCTTTCCATGCAGCGGTGGCGTTTGAATTGACCGCAAGTGTCGACAGGTAGAAGATGGTCCCGTAACCGCCTGTAGCAAGCACCACTGCATGGGCTGAATGTCTTTCTATTTCACCGGTTATCATGTTACGTGCAATTATTCCACGCGCTCTTCCGTCGATCACAACAAGGTCGAGCATCTCCCTTCGGGGGTACATGACAACTGTTCCGTTTTTAATCTGCCGGTTGAGGGATGCGTAGGAAGCGAGAAGGCATTGCTGCCCTGTCTGACCTTTGGCATAGAAGGTTCTGGAGACCTGAACCCCTCCGAACGACCTCGTATTAAGCGTGCCTCCGTAATCGCGGGCAAAAGGAACGCCCAGAGCCGTGAAATGGTCGATCACCTGGTTGCTTACCTCGGCTGCCCTGTAGACATTGGCTTCCCGCGACCTGTAATCGCCTCCCTTTATCATATCGATGAACAGACGGTAAACGCTGTCGCCGTCGTTCTGGTAATTCTTCGCTGCATTGACTCCTCCCTGGGAGGCAACGGCATGCGCTCTTCTCGGGGAATCGTGATAACTGAAAGTTTTCACATTGTATCCAAGCTCGCCCAGGGCCGATGATGCGGCAGCTCCGGCCACTCCTGTTCCGACTACGATCACGTCGATCTTCCTTTTATTGGCAGGATTGACCAGTTTTACTGAAGCCTTGTAGTTTGTCCATTTCAGGGCAAGCGGGCCGTCGGGGATCTTAGCATCTAGTTTTTCCATGTTCATGGTTTTTTCTATCTGAACTGCCATATTGTTATTGAAATAACAGCAAAACCGGCAGGGATGATAATGGCATATATCCAGGCGAATGCCTTAACGACGGGAGTCCAGAGCCTGTGATTGAGCCCGATAGTCTGAAATGCCGATATGATGGCATGATAGAGGTGCAATCCGAGAAGGATGAAGCATAAAAGATAAATATAGTTGTAGGCGGGTATTTTAAAAAGGGAGTGTGCCACCGAATAGAAATCTTCGGGATTCCCCTGTACGAGTCCAAGCCGCATGAAATAAAAATTGAAGAAATGAATTACCAGGAAGATAAACACCGTAGCTCCGGTCCATATCATGAATTTTGAAAAGAATGATGTCTTTGTTCTGATCTGAACAGCGTATTTCACCGGCCTGGCCCTCCAGTTCACCAGTTGGATGTAAATGCCATAGAATATATGAATAAGGATGGCAGAAATAAGGACTATTTCGATTATTCTGATCAGGGGAAATGATGCCATGAATTGGGCTGCTTTGTTAAAAGGCAGGGGATCGCTTTTAAGAAGCATGAAGTTGATCACCAGGTGAACCGGCAGGAAGAGGATCAGGAAGAGGCCTGCCAGCGCCATCACAAATTTTTTTGAAACAGAAGAGAAAAGTACTTTATCCATGATCCGTGAGTTTTGGGAATTTCCGACCGGAACAATTTCTATAAAATTAAAACTAAAAATGCATATTATCAATTTCCCGGAATAAGTATATTTAAGCTGAGATAAAGGTATGCGGCGTGCGGTATGCGGTACGCGGTACGCGGCAAGTCAACTCCGTCTTGCCTTTACACCTTTAGGCCTTTACGCCATGATTACTGCCAACTTAATTAATTGTCAAAAAAGTTTAACCTCATGAATTACTACATTCACTACAACGGAGGGAAGGTCTATTACAGTGACAAGGGTGCCGGAGAACCTGTCATTCTGCTTCACGGGTATCTTGAGACCTCGGAGATCTGGGCTGGTTTTGCCGACAGGCTTTCAAAGAAGTTCCGGGTGATCTCGGTCGACCTTCCCGGACATGGTCTTTCGAAGGTTTACAGCGAGAACCACAGTATGGAGTTTATGGCAGGGGCCCTGAAGAGTCTGATGGAGAACCTACATCTTTCAGAGGCATTTATAACAGGTCATTCCCTGGGAGGCTATGTTGCGCTTGCTTTTCTGGAGTTCTATCCCGGAATGCTTTCGGGCTACTGTCTTTTTCATTCACATCCTTTTGCCGACAGGCCCGAAACGGTTCTTAAAAGGGAAAGGGAGATAAAGGTTGTCAGAGCGGCCAAGAAATACCTTTTGTACCCTGACAACATATCTCAGATGTATGCCACACGGAATCTCGAAAAATTCGCGGGAGAGCTGAAGCGGTCAAAAGATATTGCCGCCGGAATAAGGGATGAAGGTATAATTGCTGTATTAAACGGGATGATGAACAGGCCATCGAGGCTGAAGGTGATGGAAGAAGGAAGGGTCCCCTGCCTCTGGATCCTTGGCCGCCTGGATAATTATATAGCGTGCGAGGATGTGATATCAAAAGTCAGGCTGCCTTCAAATGCAAGGCTGGAGATTCTTGAAAACTCAGGACATATGGGATTCATCGAAGAGCAGGATCTTTCGGTGAAGCTTGTTTCGGATTTTGCGAGTAATATCAGATCCGGGGTTTGAGTGTCTTATGTCTTTCTCCTTGCGTAAGCCGCTCCCTTCCTAATTCCCGTCCAGGTATTCTGTCGCGAATTTCAGGGTAGTGTCGAGATCTTTCCAGATGGGATAAAATCCCTTATTGTCGAGGATGTTGCGGGCAATATAAGCTTTGATCTGGATAAAGATAACCTGACCTGAGAGCTTTAGTCCTTCGGGGTCCCTTTTTACTCCGTTTTGTTCTGCAAATCGTATGAACTGGTCGAGAAGAGCCTGCCGGTCGAGATATTTTTGCATTTCTCCCGATTCGGTGAATTGTTTAAGTGTCTCCCTGTTTTTTTCAGTATAATTGAGGGCAAACCTGTATATGAGAGGTCTGACGGCTATGAAATAGGAAGAGCGGCCGGTTGTATCGACCGGGACAAAGATATCGGGCATGATTCCTCCTCCTCCGTAGACGGTTTTTCCGCCCGGCGTGGTGAATTTGAGCGAGTCGGCAAAGTGGATGCTGTCGGATACTGTGAATTCACCTCTCTCGAACCTTGAGTTGAGGTCGTCGAAGTACTCGTCAAAGCCGTTATTGTAGGGTTTTTGTATCGATCTTCCGGTAGGAGTATAGTACCTGGCTATTGTAAGCCTCATTCCCGATCCGTCGGTAAAGGGCACTGGTTCCTGGACGAGTCCCTTGCCGAATGAACGGCGGCCGATTATTGTTCCCCTGTCGTTGTCCTGGATTGCACCGGCAAGGATCTCGCTTGCAGAGGCGCTCCACTCGTCGATGAGAAGGACCAGGTCGCCGGTCTCGAATTCTCCGTCTCCTGTTGCCCTGGCTTCATTTCTTGGCTGTGACCGTCCAAGGGTGTACACTATCATTTCTCCCTCCCGGAGGAATTCATCCGCAATCTTTATTGCTGCCTCCATTACTCCGCCTGAGTTTTCCCTGAGGTCAAGGATTAGCTTTTCCATACCTGCAGACTTAAGTTCCCTGATGCTTTTCAGGAATTCGTCATAGGTGGTCATCGCGAAGTTATTTATCTTGATGTATCCGGTTTTATCATTTATCATGTAGCTGACGTCGACACTGGCGATAGGTATCTTGTCGCGAGTGATGTCGAACGGTATCAGTTCGGCGAATCCCTTTCTCATGAGTTTTATCCTGACCACGGTTCCCCGGGGTCCCTTAAGCATTCCCATTACCTTCTCATCGCTCAGTTGTTGTCCGGCCACAAGTGAATCATTTACATATATTATCTTATCGCCAGCCATAAGTCCTACCTTTTCGGACGGTCCCCCGGGTATAGTGCTTATTACCAGTATAGTATCGGTAAGCATATTGAATGATATGCCTATGCCGTCGAAGTTTCCCTGAAGGGGTTCGTTGGCTCGCTGGAGATCTTTGGCGGGGATATAAACCGAATGGGGATCGAGTTTCCTTAGGATGGCCGGTATTGCTGCTTCGACAAGTTCGGCACGGTTCACTGTGTCGACATAGTCCGATTCAATAATGTTGAGGATGCTGTTAATCTTGTCGTTTCTCGCTCTGAACCCTGCCTGTTGGGGGTCGCTGTTCTTTCCGGGAAGATAAATTCCGATCAGGATTCCCGCAGCGAGGGCAGATGCGGCAACAAGTGGCAGGATTATGCTCCTCGCGGTATTATTGTACTTCATAGATATCTTTATCAGGATCAATGTAAACAATCTCAATCCCTGCACGTTTCAGCAAGTCGAGTCCATCGGTTATCCGGTACCTGTTGGAATAAACCACCCGTCCAATTCCCGACTGAATTATCAGTTTTGCACATTCCATGCATGGGGATGTCGTAACATACAACGTCGAATTCTCGCTGGAATTGTTTGACTTTGCAACTTTTGTTATGGCATTTGCTTCAGCATGAAGAACATACGGTAATGTGACGTTGTTTTCATCCTCGCACACATTTTCGAACCCTGCCGGAGTGCCGTTATACCCGTCGGAGATTATCATTTTGTCCTTGACAATCAGGGCTCCGACCTGCCTTCGTTTGCAGTATGAATTGCCTGCCCATATCTGGGCCATTTGCAGGTATCTCTGGTCGAAGACCTTTTGTTTTTCCCCGTAGGGTCTGAGACTGTTTGCCACTTGAATTAAGTAATGTTTCCCGGAGCGCCAAAGGTATAAATTTTCGGGGATGTTTCATTTGGCAAAACCGGGATACACAGGCAGCTTATTTTTTTCCCCCGCTAAACCTGAAGGCGTTCAGCATCTTTTTTGGCAGATCGGTATTGTCATAAATGCCTGTAAAGTTACCGGCTCCAGGGCCGTATGCATATACGGGAAGCATAACTGCGGAATGGCTCTTGGTCGAGAAATTAAGATTTACCTGCTTTGATTTTATGTCGCCTCCCAGGATAGTGACACCTCCTGTTTCATGATCGGCCGTAATAACAACCAGTGTATTGCCATCGGCTTCGGCAAAATCGAGAACAGCTCCGATAGCCCTGTCAAAGTCGAGAGTTTCATCAACGGTGGCTTTGCCTTCATTTGCATGTGCTGCCCAGTCGATCTGAGAGCCTTCTATCATAAGAAAGAATCCTTTGGGATTCCGGTTCAGTATATCGATTGCTTTTCTGGTTGCATCATATAGCATGTCGCCTCTGCCCTGAAGCCTGAGAGGAGGCTGGTCGGGATAAAGAAGGGCTGCGAGTTTCCCGGGTGAATTTGAATTTTTAAGAGATTCTACAGAGGTGGTAACCTCGTAGCCTTTTGCAATAAGGCTGTCGATAAGGTTGAGGCCGTCAGCTCTTTTTGCAAAATGGTCATATCCGCCTCCGATAAACACATCAATATCAGTCCTGAGAAAATCCTTTGCGATATCCTCGTAACTGCTTCTTGAAGACTGATGCGCAATAAATGAAGCGGGAGTTGCGTGAGTGACGGAAGCAGTGGCTACAAGTCCTGTCGCGAGGCCATTCTCTTCAGCCGTTTCCAGTATCGTTTTTACTTTGTTTCCCTGTGGATCAACGGCGATCATGCCGTTATTGGTTTTGGTACCGGACGAAAGCGCTGTTCCTGCCGCAGCCGAATCGGTTACATAATTATCAGCAGAAAAGGAGGTCTGAAGCCCTGTTACTTCGGTCCTCTGAATATTAAGGGGAATCCCGGCGGCCGTCATTGCGGCATATACATGGGGCAGACCCATCCCGTCGCCGATAAGGAAGATCACGTTCCTCACTTTCTTATCGGTCTTGAAAGCTCCTATTCTTGTGGGAGCGCACGATACAACTGTTGCACCGGCGATGATGAGCATAAGCAGTCTTATTCCTTTTTTCATTTTTTGTTGATTTACTTTGGATTTATATATTCACAGAATCAGGCTCAAACAATTTTATACACTGGTAAACAAGTATTTATGAGGTGTCAGAAAACGAAAAAAATCAATTGCGGAATCATCCGGGGTCAGGATTGATTTTGACGGTCCGAAAAATAGCAATTCATTTGCAAAAAAAAAGTACTATAGAACATAAACGCCACAAAAGCTTTTTGGTTCGTGGAATAACCTGAAAGAGATATTACCAGATCATTTGCTTACGGTCGTCGACCGAAAATTCAGGCTGGATTGTTACATGTCTTATGTTGGTGCCTGCCAGGACGGTTTTTATTTTGACGAGGATATCTTCGAACCCGCTTACCCTTATGTCCTCTTCCAGGTCGAGATGCGCCTCGAACATGAGTTCGTGTTCGTTTATCTGCCAGACATGAATGTGGTGAATATTCCTGACGCCCGGTATTTTTTCTATTTCAGCTGCCAATCCTGCGATATCTACATCTTCGGGAGTGAACTGCATTATTATGCGGAGCGATGCAATGAAGATATCCTTGCTCAGCCAGAGAAGATACAGGGCAATAAGGACAGAAATTATGCTGTCGGCCCTGTACCATCCCAGATATCTGATTGCCAGCCCTCCCGCCAGTACTGCCACAGAGGTGAGCATATCGCCGAAAAGGTGAAGATATGCCGATCTTATATTCATGTTTTCATGAGAGTCCTTTCTCAGAAAGAAAGCGCTAAGTCCGTTTACCGCTATGCTGACAAGGGCAAGCCAGATCATCATGCCGGCCGAAACCTCCTGAGGGTTTGAGATCCTCCTTAAGGCTTCAATAATTATGATCGCCGAGATTATTATAAGGGTGGCCGAATTGATGAATGCTGCCAGTATTTCGGAACGCCGGAAGCCAAAGGTCCTTCCGGGTGTGGCTTCCTTTTTTGCGAGCCTGTTTGCGATCCAGCTGATTATCAGAGATATTACATCGCTGAAGTTATGAACTGCATCACTTATCAGGGCTATGCTTCCCGAAACAATTCCTCCCACTGCCTCTGCAAGAGTCATCAGCATGTTAAGAAAGATGGCAATCCCAAGGTTCCTGCCGTCGGGTTCATGCTGCTTGTGACCGGTATTATGCATAAAGGATTCTGTGTCTGACGCAATATATGATTTTTGCAATTGACTTTGGATTTTTTTGCTTAAAATTATAATGTATTAAACTGACGCGATCATGGACCTTAAATTATTGCTTCTGGCCGTCTTTGGAATTGCTATGGCACATCTTGAGGGAGTTGTGGTGGTGTACCTTCGCAAATCACTCGGAATGCCCGATTCGATATCCCCAAGGGATCCGGTCGGAAAAATGGAACCAAAATGGATCAGGATCGAGATGACACGTGAGGCCGCCACAATCATAATGCTGCTTATAATAGCCTGGATAGCCGGAACCACCTGGACGGAGAAAGGAGTGTATTTCCTGTGGACCTTTGCCTTCTGGGACCTTTTCTATTATGTATCTCTCTATATCCTGATAAAATGGCCTCCTTCTTTTAAGACTATCGATGTCCTTTTTCTGATTCCTGTTCCATGGATAGCTCCTGTATGGTTTCCCACCGGGGTTTCGGGTTTGACTATCCTGGCCATTGCCGGCTTACATGTTTTCGGCATAATCTGAGTCAGGAAAGCTTCCTTCCTTTTGGTCCGGCATCCTGATAACCAGGGACTTTGTTTTTTAATCATCAGGATTGCGAAAAATATCGGAACTTTTAATGCGAATTATTTCGTATGACAGGGTCTTTTTCTTTATGCAACAATCCGGCCTTTCTTACGTTTAAATTCTGATATGGCTTATCGTGAAAGTCAGAGCAGGAATTTCATTATTCACCAAATCGCTGTTTATGAGAAAGTTTAAACTATCTTACATAATTGTTATTGTCCTTTTTGTTGCATCATGCAGCAAGGATGACTTACCGGAGCCTGTTTCGGGTGATGGATTCATTATTAACCATTTAAACACCAAGCTGGCCGAGATACCTTCGGAATGGATTGATGCTGCAAAGGAGGATCTCCGCATTGCCTACGGGCATACTTCGCACGGAAGTCAGCTTACCGGGGGTATGTCGGGTCTGGTTTCGTTCAAGGGGCCGACATATTCATGGAACAACGGGGGTACTGACGGGTCGCTCGATCTGCACGACTATGCAATGAGCGGCGACCTTGGAAATCCCGACAGGACATCGTGGGCTGCCAGGACAAGAACCTATCTGGCTGCCAATCCCGATGTCAACGTTATAATCTGGTCATGGTGCGGTCAGGTTTCGGATGCAACCGAATCGCATATCAGCACCTATCTCAGCCTGATGGATGGTCTGGAGAAGGATTTTCCGGGTGTTGCTTTCGTTTACATGACAGGGCATCTTGACGGCACCGGCCTTAGCGGCAACCTTCATATCAGGAATGAGCAGATAAGGGCTTATTGCAGGGATAACGGGAAGATCCTGTATGATTTTGAAGATATAGAATCTTATAATCCCGACGGTGTTTATTTTGGCAACAGGAATCCGGATGACGGCTGCAACTACGATACCGACGGCAACGGAAGCCGCGATGGCAACTGGGCCCGGGAATGGCAGAATGCCCATACCGGCGGGGTTGACTGGTTCGATTGTTCAGCAGCTCACACAGAGCCCCTTAACGCCAACCTGAAGGCTTATGCTGCCTGGTGGCTGTGGGCGCGCATAGCCGGCTGGGACGGAAAATGAGATCCTTATTTTGTTATCTCGTACACCACGCTTGTAAGTGGTGTACCTGATCCTGCATTGAGTCCGACATTCATCAGGTAGTCGCCGGTATAGCTTCTCCCGTTTTCCGTCGGGCCCCGCATTCCCATGAAGCTTCTTCCTTCATTGGAGACATTGATCTCCCTTACAGTATATGTTCCGGAAGGATCGAGCCCCTGAAGCCTTACGCGGTTCATTGTCTCTCCGTACCTTGTATTGAGGGTGTAGCTGAAAAGGACTGCTTTCGTTTTTTCCTGGTTAACATACATCAGGGCGGCTCTGTTTTCCTTGTAGGGTGAGATAAGACGGTACAGATCGCCCTTGAAGATCACATCCTTTATCCTGTTATAGTTTGCAATTGCATCCTGACTGAATTTAAGTTCGCTTTCGGTGAGTTTGTCCACTTCAATGTCATAACCCATTTTTCCCATCATGGCAACGTCGGTCCGGAATTTGAGTGATTGCTTTCCCCATGAGGTAACATGGTTGCAGACGGAAATGGCCGGAAAGAAATAGGAATAGCCCCATTGCATGTAAATCCTTTCAAGAGGATCGGTATTGTCGCTTGCCCAGAATTCGGTGAAATACTTAAGTGCTCCGTAATCGACTCTTCCTCCTCCGCCCGAGCAGAGCATTATGGGGAGATCTGGATATTTTGTGCGAAGCCGTTCCAGCACGCCATACAGGCTGTTGACATAGTCGATGTAAAGGTGTGACTGTTTATCCTTCAGGTAGGGTGAGTAGGCATTGGTCATCATCCTGTTGCAGTCCCATTTTATGAATGCAATTCCGGGATTGGTAGTCAGCATTCCGTCGACTACATTGTAAACAAATTCCTGGACTTTGGGGTTTGTGAGGTCGAGCACCAGCTGGTTCCTGAAATAATGTTCAGGGCGGTTCGGCAGTTTGAGAATCCAGTCGGGATGTGTCTCATAGAGTTCGCTTTTCGGATTAACCATTTCCGGTTCTATCCATATCCCGAATTTTACTCCTCTTGCATCGGCCTCCTTTACAAGATAGCCAAGTCCGTTTGGAAGCTTTGCCTTGTTTTCCTGCCAGTCGCCAAGGCCTGCCCTGTCGTTATTCCTCGGATACTTGTTTGCAAACCATCCGTCGTCGAGAAGGAAGACATCGAGTCCCATCTTTTTTGTCTCATCGAGTACTGAAGTAAGTTTCTTCTCGTCAAAACTGAAGCCGGTAGCCTCCCAGTTGTTGAGGAGAGTATATCGTGATCCTGTTCCGTCGAGGATGCCGTGGCTGATTGCCCAGCGGTGAAGGTTCCGGCTGGCCTGGCCTGTTCCCCTGTCGGTTAAGGTAAAGATCATTGAGGGAGTGCGAAAAACCTGTCCCGGCTGAAGTGAATATTCCGATGCAAAAGGATTGATCCCGGATATCACCCTGAGGGAATTTTTTTCATCTATTTCGAAAAGGAATCTGAAGTTTCCTGACCAGCCGAGAGTTCCGGCGAGTACCTGTCCGCTTGTCTCATCGGCTTTTTCATCGAGTGAAAGCAGGAAGACGGGTGTCTGGTACATGTGAGCCCTGGTTCCCAGTTTGCTGTCGAGTATCTTTATTCCTGCAGTCAGCTCGCTTTCCACAGCTTTCATTTCTTCGGCCCAGTCGCCGTGAAACTGTGTAAGCCAGTAATGTTCAGCATCGAAATGGAGCATTGAGGAGGCATAGTTGAAAATGGTCACAGGTTTTTTTTCGGTATGCTTTATTTCGGTCCATTGTTCAAAGACGTCCGAAGCGGTGAATGCCTTGCAGAAGAGTGTGACCTCGAAGGAGTACTGAGGATCTTTCAGGTGTATGCTTGTGAGAGTGACATCTTTATCTGTGCTCACAGTCTCATGGCCGACATAGGTCAGTTCGAGGGATGGATTGCCATCGTTATGAAGCGCCCTGACAGCCGGTTCAAAGAGATTATCGGTGCCGAACGTGGCATAGGCAAGGTGGGCCTCATCCCGCGACTGGCTGAAACTATCGGTGCCCCTCAGCTTCGGGCCGAGGTACGACTGATAAACCCGTCCGTCGCGGCTGCTTACCTTAAGCACCAGGCTTGTGCTGGCAGTTTCAATGGGAATGATTTTATCGGGAACGGGTTGTACTCTCTGACCTGCCTGAGGGGGCCGGGGGGGATCCTGCGCACTCATCGCCAGTGAGAAAGATAAGGCTGTTAAAAGATAAAAAAGCTTCTTCATGATATAGATTTTAATTCAAAACTTCCTGGTTTCCTGATTCCGCAGGTTGGCTCCGAAATTACAAATAATTCATTTCTTTTAATTTGTTTAATCATTATCTGTGATCGTTGAGTTTTTTTTAATCTGAACAAATCCCTATTTTTGGGGCTTCTAAACCTAATATAATGATCAGAAACAATTTCAGGGGGAAAGGCCTCCCGGTCTTATTAGCAGTTTTTTGCTTTTTCTTATCTTCTTATAATAACTACTCGCACGGGCAGGTACTTTCGAAGCAGGATTCGGCAGCATTGCAGGGCCAGAAACTGAAGCAGCCTGTTTATGTCACCACCCGTCTGGTAACCGAAAGACCGGTTATTGACGGAAAGCTTGACGAAGAATGCTGGAAACATGGCAACTGGGCAGGCGACTATAACCAGTACATTCCTCATGAAGGAGCTGAGCCGACCTTCGAAACGGAGCACAACATTCAATATGACGACAAATATCTTTACATAGCATTCAGGGCTTATGATCCTGAACCTGACAAGGTACACGCGTATGCCGATTCGAGAGACGCCATTGTGGGCGACATGGTCGGTGTCAATTTTGACAGCTACCGCGATTACCGGACCGGTTTTGAATTTACGGTTACAGCGTGGGGCCAGAAAGTGGACCTCGTACTTTTTAATCCTGAAAACTGGGATTTCAACTGGAATGCAGTGTGGAGATGCAAGGTAGGTCTGGAAGATTCCGCCTGGATTGCCGAGATTGAAGTGCCTCTGAGCCAGTTGCGTTACAGCAACAAGGATGAGCAGGTATGGGGTATGCATACCTGGAGATATATCGACAGGCTTCAGGAGGAAAGCAACTGGGAAAGGCAGACAAAGACCGGACCGGGGATGCTTTACAATTACGGTGAGTTCATCGGACTTAAGGGGCTTAAGAAATCACGCCGTCTTGAGATACAGCCGTTTGCACTCGGCAAGCTCAATACCCTTGAGGAGATCCCGGGTAATCCGTACACAAAAAACGGCAGGATATGGGGAGCCAATGCAGGTCTTGATGCCAAGATAGGTGTATCGAGCAATTTCACTGTCGACCTCACGGTCAATCCCGATTTCGGCCAGGTTGAATCCGATCCTTCGGTTATGAACCTGACAGCATTTGAGACTTTCTATGACGAGAAGAGGCCCTTTTTCCTTGAAGGCCTGACCATCTTCGATTACAAATTCGATGAGCAGAACCTGTTTTATTCAAGGCGAATCGGGCATTCCCCTTCCAGAAACATATCACCGTTAGGTAACCAGTATGTTGATTCACCCGACATGACCAAGATACTCAGCGCAGCCAAATTCAGCGGAACCACATCCGACGGTCTTTCGGTAGGACTTATTCAGAGTGTCACTGCAAATGAGTTTGCCAGGGTTACCGATGAGTTGGGGAATGAATCGAAGGTTAAGGTAGAACCTCTTACCAACTATCTTGTAGGCCGTATACAAAAGGGATACAATGCAGGGAACACCATGATAGGAGGTATGTTCACATCGACAAACCGTTTCATTGAGGATCCTGAACTGGAGTTTCTTCCTGACAATGCTTTTACAGGCGGTCTTGACCTGCTTCACCACTGGAAAGACAAAAAATACTTTGTTAATGCAAAACTGGTAGGAAGTTACATAAATGGCAGTCAGGAGGCCCTGAGGCTGCTTCAGGAATCATCGGCCAGGTATTACCAGAGGCCGGGCGCCGATTATCTCGATTATGATCTGAGCAGGGAAACTCTCAGCGGAACAGGAGGCAAAGTGCAGGTAGGCAAGGGGGCAGGCGGAAACTGGAAGTATTCTACGGCTCTTTCATTTCTTACCCCGGGTCTCGAACTTAACGACATGGGTTACATGAGGACGGCCGATGAGATTGAGAATCAGAACGAGGTGTTGTATCAGACCACAAAGCCGGTTTCTGTATTCCGGTCTTTCAGCGTAGGATTTGAACAGAGAAACTCCTGGAACTTTGGTGGTACCTACCTTGGATCCGATGGCGAATTGTCATTCGGTTCGACATTCACAAACCAGTGGAGCTTAAGGTTTTCAGCTGAATATCACTCACAGGATATCGACACCAAGGTACTCAGGGGAGGATATGATATGCTGATGCCGGCGAGCTATGGATTTATGGGGATGCTCAGTACTAACTCCTCAAAAAGATTCATTGTCACCCTCGGAGGAGCTGTAGAAAAGGCGGCGAGTGGTTCAGCTTCATCATGGGCATTTCAGCCCGGGATCTCGATGCGCCCCTTCAGGATGCTTAAACTTGGCATCACGGCAGATTACGAGGAGAACCGCGACGAACTTCAATACATTGCCACAAGGACAGATCCTTCGAATTATTACAGGCGATACATACTCGGTACCATTGACCAGAAAACATTAGGCCTTACCTTCAGGGCTGATTTAAACCTGACTCCGGAATTTTCAATACAATATTACGGAAGTCCTTTCATTTCGAAGGGAAGTTATTCGGAGCTTAAAAGAGTCACCAGTCCTGAAGCAAAAAACTACAACGACAGGTTTGCAGTCTATCAGAATCCTGTTTATTCCGGAGATGTATATTTCCTGAGCGACAACGACAATAGTGTGCCGGTGAATGTTGTGGTCGGTAATCCCGATTTCAACTTTCATCAGTTCAGGTCGAACCTGGTTGCAAAATGGGAATACCGCCTTGGCTCATTCATATATTTTGTATGGTCGGGTGACAAAACCGGAAGCAATATGTTTTCGGGAGCTTCGCTGGGTGATTCATACAAATATCTGGGCGACATTTTCCCGAACAACATTTTTATTGTAAAGCTTAATTACTGGTTTTCACTATAGATTGCGTCAGACCATAATTGATTTTCTTCGTTTACCCCTAAATTTGGATATTCAAACGGGGATAATTAAATAATCATGCAATCATGAAAGAAACGGAACACAGCATTCTCAAGATTTATGCAAGCAGCACCGACAGGATCGGTCAGAAGCTTCTTTATGAGCACATAGTTCTTCTTGCCAGGGAAAGGGGACTGTCGGGAGTTACGGTTTACAGAGGAATTATGGGTTATGGGCTGAGCAGCCGGATCAGCGCTCCCAGGTTCTGGGAACTGACTGAAAAACTTCCCATAATGATCGAGATTATTGACAATATTGAGGTGATTAATGAGTTTTATAATCTGATTGAGCCTGATTTACTTGGTATGCCCAAGGGATGCCTTGTTATAGTTGAGCCGGTTAAGCTAAAACTGCATAAACCGGGGAAACATTAGTATAACCGGCGTAACAGGGCATTGTTCGGGAGGAAGAGATGCCTCAGGGGTATGTTTTGGTCACTTTAAACTGTTACGTTGGTCGTTGAAAATATGCAGGAGGTCAAATATTCTTACATTTCTTTTGCGGGGCTGATAAATTTCGCCAAATTTGACAATACTATCAGCATATATTGGGCAGAGCCCGATAAGGTTAGTTATTCTTAATCCTGTGTTCTGATAATGAAGATATTGATTTGCGAAGACAATCCTATGGCAATGAAGACTCTCTCTGTCATTCTTGAGAGGGAGGGATTTGATGCTGATGTAGCAGAAGACGGAAACGAGGGGATTGAGATGCTGCAGCGGAATGATTATGATTTATTGGTAATTGACATACATCTGCCCTACAGGAGCGGCCTTGAACTTATAAGGTTTGTGAGGTCGGAGCAGGGTAAAGAAACTCCTGTAATAATACTTACGGCATTCAGCGACAGCCAGATGCAGCGCCAGGCAGGAGAATTGGGTATCAGCGATTATATTGTGAAACCCTTTAATCCCGCCGACCTGGTTTCCAGGATCAAATCGATACTCAACAGATAGATTATGAGAAGGCTTGTCATATTTCTTTTTGTTGGGGGTTTGATAACGGTTTTATCAGGGCTGACTCTCCTTCCGGCTCAGGAAGCAGGGAACCAGGCTATTATTAACCCTGAGGCCGAGTATCTCAGGATAAGGAATATGGCATTTGAAGGAAATCTGGAAGAAGCTGCGGCTGATGCCAGGAAACTGTTGAACGCTTATCCCGAATATGGTGATGTAAGGATACTTCTGGGAAGGATCCTTGCATGGCAGAAGAACTATGAGGAAGCAGCTGCTGTTATCGACACGCTTTTGCTTACCGAACCGGACAATGCCGATGCTCTTTCAGCCCGGCGCGACATTTCGCTCTGGTCAAAGGAGAATACGGCTGTTGAAACCGATCTCCGCACCGGGTACTCATTTGATTATTTCAATGAGCCCTATACAAGGTTCTGGCAGGTTTTCAACGTAGGGGCTGGTCACCGTTTCGGATGGGGTCCGGCTGCAGCCGGGATCAACATAGGCAACCTGATAACAGATCCCGAAACGGACATCTATGCCACGGAGTTTCAGCTCGAGGCTGAAGCTTATCCTCGTATCTCAGACAAAAATTATGCTTATGTGGCCTATGCATTCAGTCCGGGCGATTATTTTCCCACTCACAGGGGAGCGTTCGAGTTCTGGGAGGTCCTTCCAAAAGGCTGGGCGGTTTCGGCAGGGCTTAATTACTACTATTTCGACAGGAACATATTTATCGGGCTTGCCTCCGTTGAGAAGTATCTCGGGAAATACTGGCTTTCCGGGAAGTGCTATGTATACTTCAAGGATGACGGCCCGAGAACCTCGTTCTACCTGAATGCCCGCCGCTATTTTACCGATTTCAATTATTTTCAGGTTACCCTCGGTACCGGAACAGCTCCGGATGAACCATATAGCATCAGGGAGGACATTAACAGGCTGAATGCCCACAGTGTGAGACTCGCCTGGAACTTTGCCGTGAATGGAAGATTCACATTCAGGCTGGGTGCAGGTTATTCGCGCGAGCAATATGACGGCGGGGAAGGTCCGGCCTGGAGAAACAGGTTCGAAGGGAGCGCCCACATGATTTATGCAATTAAGATGAAGTGATGAAACACCGCGTGATTGCAATATTATCACTTCTTATTTTCAGTGCGCTGAGGGCAGGCAATACCGCCGACTTTTCAGTTAACCGCATTCATCCCGAACCCCTTTATATTCCGGACGGAGCATCGCTTATTATGTCGGGCTCGGATAAGGCTAAGCTTATTGATATAGTAGATCTTTCAAAGGATTTTTATCCCATTCAGATAGGCGCTTTCAGGGTTAAGTCGAATGCCGAGAAGATGTACCATGAAGTCTCCGAAGTTCTTGGCAACGATGTGGCAATAGTTGAGGAGGACGGTTACTATAAGGTAAGGGTCTCTAAACTGAATGTTGACAAGGTCAGGGAGTATCTCGAGCCCCCGGTTGAGGAGACAGTGCAGGAAGCAGTTGCAGAGCCGCGGGTTATTATTGAAGACTCAGTCATTACAGTCGGAACACAGGCTGATACAGTTCAGGAAGGCAGGGTTGCCGTTCCTCCTGTAATCGAGTTGCCTGAGCCGGCGGTTGAACCCATAGAGTTTACACCGCCGAAGTTCTTCCTTCTGAATTCCGACAGTCCGTGGCTCAAGAGGATCAATTATTTCGGCAAGTCATTCGCTCTTGTCAATGCCCTGCTGATTACGATTTTTATTTCATTTGTTACAATGATAATCCTGCTGCTTGTAATTCTTCTCAACAGGCGGAGGATGGAGAAAGAAGAGGATCTGAGGCAGTATCTTGCCGAGACTTATCAGGGGATGATCATTGATTACCTGTTTACCGGAAGCAGTCCGGATAAATTCCGGAGTATTGCCTCCGACAATTACAGAAGGCAGGCGCTTATCGACCAGATGATCGATGTCAGCGTAAATCTGAAGGGAGATGCCGAGGAAAAACTTTGTGGTCTCTACCTTTATCTTGGTCTCGACAGGGATTCGGTCAGGCGTGCCCATGACTATCGCTGGCACAAGAAGGTAAAGGGTTTCAGGGAGCTTGCCTTTATGAACATAAAGGATGCCAATGATGTGATATACAAGGCTCTGAACTCCAAGAATGAGATTCTCAGGATGGAAGCGCAGATAGCTCTTGTAAGGCTCACCAACGAGGATCCTTTCAGCTTTCTTTTCCAGCTTGAGAGGCCTTTTTCGCTGTGGGAGCAGATCACGCTTCATGAGCTCATCATCCAGCACGACCTTCCGGTGCCTGAATTTAAGAAATTCCTGAAGGCAACAAATTCCAGCGTCGTCATGTTCGCCCTGCGTATGATAAGGGAATTCAAGCAGAAGAATGCAGAGGATGATGTCAGGGAGACTCTGGAACATCCGTCGCAGGTAGTTCGCAAGCTCGCAGTAGAGGTTGCCGGCGATATGGAATTCCGTTCCACTCTGGAGGTGATGAAGAGAATGTACAAATCGCAGGACAACAACACCTGTCTTGAGATAATCAGGGCTATGGCCAAGATGCCCGATCCTTCACTTCTGGGATTCCTCAAACTTGTTCTCGACAAGGAGGATGATGTCCAGCTGCAGATCGAAGCCACAAAGGCCATTGAGAATAACGGAGAGGAAGGAGTCAAGACTCTTGTAAAGCTGATGAAGTCGGAGTACAAGAATTACAACATCATCGTCAGGCACGTGCTTGACCGAAGAATATTCTAGAAGCCATGGGAATTATTTTTGCACATATAATATTCTACCTGACGCTGGTGCTCTTCGCAAGCTACCTGATGCTGGGAATATTTTCGGCTATTGCTCTCAGGAAATATCTTCGCAAGAACAGCTTTATCAATTACAACTCGCTTGTTCTCTCTCCCCTGAGTCCTAAGATATCAATCATAGCGCCGGCTTTTAATGAAAGCAAGACTATCATAGACAATGTCCGCACTCTTCTTTCACTTTATTATAACAACTTTGAGGTAATAATAGTGAATGACGGCTCTACCGACAACACCTTTGAACTGATGAAGGATGCCTATGATCTTGTAAAGGTGAACTATTATTTCGACTACAGGATCCCCTGTGAAAGGATAAGGGGTGTTTACCGTTCCAAGAATCCTTCATACAACCGTCTCACAATTATTGACAAGAACAACGGAGGCAAGGCCGACTCTCTCAATGCCGGGATAAATATCTGCCACAGCGACCTGTTTGTATCCATTGATGCCGATTCCATTATTGAAGCCGATTCGATCCTGAAGCTTGTGAAACCTTTTCTGGAGCAGAAGGAAAAAAAGGTTATAGGTACGGGGGGTGTGATAAGGATTGTCAATTCATGCGATGTTGAAAGGGGCCATATAAGGGAAATAAAGATCCCCTCGAAATTTTTGCCCCGTCTTCAGGTGCTTGAATACACCAGGGCTTTTCTGCTGGGGAGAATGGCATGGAGCCAGCTCGACGGGCTTATGCTTATTTCCGGGGCGATGGGTTTGTTTGACAGGGAGACTGTTATAAAGGCGGGCGGATACAGCGTCAAGACTGTTGGC
>ERZ795055.466-NODE-466-length-38815-cov-5.817105_pt1 | contig 38815 bp, 31 predicted proteins | sample MGYA00375139_ERZ795055 | MGnify/ENA primary metagenome ERZ795055 (study PRJEB30184, sample SAMN05720283) | anaerobic digester metagenome | isolation source: active sludge of municipal wastewater-treating anaerobic digesters | place: USA | collected 2015-01-23 ... | reverse complement strand
GAGACCTGCTGCAACGATATCTACCTGTACGAGTGGATCCCGCAATCCTCAGCCCCTGAACCTCCTCCGGTAACCCTTGTTCCCGATACTCCCGATTCTATCCAGCAGCAGGCCAGAAACCTCCTTCCGCTGATCTTGTTTTTTCACAATGATGAACCTGACCCTGCCACCAGGGCAGTGGTGTCATCCATAGATTACCGCCAGACGCTCGATGCCTATGTGGCGATGCGCTCCACCTACCAATCTGAGTATTCACGGGGGCTGTCCGGTAAGGCTGCCGAAGCGGCAAAAGCAGACATCGACGGATTCTTCACAGATTATGTTTTGAACGGTTACCAGAAGCTTGAAAAACTCACCGACTTCCTTCTGATGGATCTCAGGGCAGGGCGCAGTGTGCAACTGCTGGTGAGCGGCTACTGCTCACCCCTGAGTACCAATGAGTACAACATCAACCTGGCACGCCGGCGCATCAACTCCCTTGTGAAATACCTCGGAATCACCGCCAACGGTGCCCTGAAGCCCTATCTCGAAGGCACAGCCCCCGACAGCGTAAGGCTCTATATTTTCGAGGACCCTGTGGGGAAGGAGAAAGCGAGCCCCTTTGTGAGCGATAACCCGAACGACCTTCGAAATTCGGTATACAGCCGGTTTGCTGCCTTTGAACGAAGAATCGAGATATCAGTTTACCATTCAGCCCGCCCCGGTGAAATGACATTGCTCTCCGAGCTTCCCAAAGTAGTGCTCCCCTCTGACACCATCTTTGCCGGAAAATTTCTGCCCGGCGAACGCAGGGTCATCACCATCCCCATCCGCAACGAAGGGAAAAGCGAACTCATGCTGCGAAAGATTGAATGCAACGAAGAGATTTTCTCGGTAGAGTGGAACAGCCAGCCCTTGCTCCCCGGCGAAACCAGAAACCTTCTGGTGCTGGTTGACCCGGGTACTACCCCCGGAGTATTCCTTGAAAAATTCACCCTCCATACCAATCTCCCTGCGCCTTCCCAATTCTTTGTCACAATCCATGTGGTTCAGTAAGAAGGTTTCCGGAATCGCTGTCCTCCTGGCCTGTGTTGTGATGGTTGCCTGCATCAGACATGGTGAGCCCCAAAAGATGCCTGAAGCCCGGGATACGGCCTCAACCCCATCAACATTGCCTGCCCATTCAGTATCCCTTCATCCGCAACCAACCCATCCGGTTGATAAAAGCGCCGGGCATCCTGAACCAGGCATGTATGTCGAAAAATGCCTTAATGCCGGCCTGATCGACGTGCACTCCCTGGATTCAACCATTCTGACAGATCTGAAATATGCCTCAGAAGATAATTTTCTGAATATGAACCTCTACGGACAGGTGCAGAATTGTTTTCTTCAGCCCGAAGCAGCACAGATGCTTGTGCGCGCCCAAAAAATCCTGAAATCAAAACACCCCGGCCTTACCCTTCTGGTGTGGGATGCAGCACGTCCGCTCTCGGTGCAGAAAGTCATGTGGCGAAAGGTGAAACCCCCGCCGGGTATTTCCAAAGGCCTCCTGGTATCAAATCCTTTGCGAGGTGGCTCCCTCCATAACTACGGCTGCGCGGTGGATGTAACCATCGCGGATGAAAACGGAAAGCCCCTGGATATGGGATCGGAGTTCGACTGCTTCGGGGAGATCGCCTGGCCGGTGAGCGAACAGAAATTGTTAAAAGATGCAAAACTTACTCCCGGGCAGGTAACAAACCGGAAACTTCTGCGTTCGGTGATGTACGGTGCGGGCTTCTGGAATATCCAGACCGAGTGGTGGCATTTTAACGCCATGCGGCGTGAAACGGCTATCGCCAGGTATCCGGTCATTCCCTGAATAACCACAACACAAAACCTTTTTTACCTACTTTTGACCCTGACTTTCTTCTAACCTAAAATATTTGTACTGATATGCTTATCAAGCGTTTGTATAATTACCGGTTCAGATTTCCGGTAGCTGCCTTTCTGATTCTCTCCGGATTTGTCCTCCTTACCTCCCTTCGTTCTGACCAGTCTCCCCGTGAAAAGATCCTCCTCGAAACAGTGATGAGGGCCATGAACGCCATGCACTTCGACCCTCTTCCGGTGAATGATACCTACTCCCAGAAGGTATTTGACAACTACCTCAAAACTACCGACCTTTTCCGGAAATTCTTCACCCACGCCGATATAGCCTCTTTGGAAATCTATAAAAATGACATTGATAATCAGATCAATGCAGGGGAATTTGAGTTCTTCAATGCCGCAAACGACCTCTATTTCAAACGGCTTGAAGAAGCATCTGCCTACTATCAGCAGGCTTTGGAGAAACCGATGGATTTCACCGTAAAGGAAATGGTGGAACTTGATCCCGACAAAACCCCCTGGTGCGCTACTGAGGCCGATCTGCGCGAGGAGTGGCGTAAGGCGGTGAAGTACCAGGTGATGATCCGGATCCATCAGGATCTGGAAATCCAGGAAGCGGCTGAAAAGAAGAAGGATACACTCGTAACTCCCAAATCCTATGCGGAAATCGAAACAGGCGCCATCAGCCAGGTAAAGAAGATGTACGACGACTATTTTGAGCGTCTTCGCAAGGGTACCCGTGCCGACCGTTTCGAAGATTACCTGAATGCCATCACTACCATCTACGATCCCCACAGCAACTATATGGCGCCGGCCAAAAAGGAGAATTTTGACATCAGCATGACAGGCAAACTCGAAGGGATCGGTGCAGTGCTTGCCCAGCGGAACGGACTGATCCAGGTGGAGGAGATTATGCCGGGAAGCCCCTCGTGGAAACAGGGGGACCTGAAAGCCGGGGATATGATTCTGAAGGTGGCACAGGGGGAAGCCGAACCCGTGGATGTTACCAACATGCGCCTGGATGAGGCTGTACGTCTGGTGCGGGGAAAGAAAGGCACCGAGGTCCGCCTTACCGTGAAGAAGAAAGCCACCGACGATATCGTGGTGATCAGCATCATCCGTGATGTGGTGGAGATGGAGCAGACCTTCGCACGGTCGGCCATCCTCAATACCCCCGACGGAAAGAAACTGGGCTACCTCTACCTTCCGCGCTTCTACGCCGACTTCAGCAACCCCTTTACGGGACGGTTCTGTGCAAACGATGTCCGTAAGGAGATCGAGAAACTGAAGAGCCTGGGCATTGATGCCCTGATGTTCGACCTGAGAAATAACGGTGGCGGATCCCTTTCGGATGTGGTGAAAATCGCCGGTTTCTTTTTTGAGTTGGGGCCGGTGGTGCAGGTGAAGGATAAAATTGAAGGGCTCAACGTGCTGAACGATATCGACCCGCGAATCGATTACGATGGCCCGGTGGTCGTGATGGTGAATACGGGCAGTGCCTCGGCCTCCGAGATCTTTGCCTCTGCCATGCAGGACTATAAGCGTGCAGTGATCATCGGTAGCCCTACCACCTTTGGGAAAGGAACCGTACAGCGGCTCTATGAGCTCGATCAGATGCTGGCAACAGCCCCCGAGGGTGTAAAACCGATGGGTACCCTAAAGCTTACCACCCAGAAGTTCTACCGCATCAACGGAGGCGCTACCCAGCTCAAAGGGGTGATCCCCGATATCGTTCTTCCGGATCCATGGATGTATCTTGAAACGGGAGAGAGGGATCTCGATAACCCCATGGCCTGGACCCAGATCAAACCGGCCGGATACACCGTGTGGAAAGGCCCTTACGGCGATGTTGCCTCCCTCAGGGCTGGCAGCGAAAAACGTACCCGCAATGCAGAAACCTTCATGGAGGCCGAGAAGTATGCCAAAGAACTGAAATCCCAGCGCGACCAGACCCTTGAAACGCTCAACCTGGCCGATTACAGGGCGAAACAGAAAACCAGAAAGGAACGCTCCGAACAGATGGAGAAACTGATGGAAAAAGAGACCGGTCTGGCCATCAGCCTTACCCCGGCCGATCAGACCATCGCTTCCGGCGATACCATCAAAGGGAAGCTGCTCAACGAGTGGATCGGTGACCTGAAAAAGGATGTGTACCTTTCTGAAGCAGCCGCCATTACACGGGATCTCCTGTCGCCCCAACCCGTTGAGAAATCGCGTAATAAACGGAAGTAGCCTGTTGATAACTTTCCGGTGGATTCTTGTCCGTTTTTTCCTTCCCGATCAACTATACATTCAGAAGTAATGATGAGGAGGGAAGGATATGTATGCTACGCAATTCAGCTGGGTTTCCTTTAAAAGAACCCGCATTTGTTCGGTGAGGACCGGCCGCAGGGATGAATTCCCGGTACAGCAGTTCGTTAATTTCAAATGGTACCGCAATGCTGAAAACGAAAAAACCCGCTCAGAGAGCGGGTGAAGGTTATATGGGGGGAAGATGTGCGGTTACTTCAATGCCGTGTTTCCTCTGTCTGTATGAGCTCTGGGAGCTACCTTGCGGATGGTCATCTTAACCGTATATTCGCCGAGGTCATAGGTGCTGATCTGCTCATCCTCCGGGGTGATTTCGGTATTGCCGGCAGGCACCTCTTTGCTCTTGCGCAGGTAGTCGTCATGGCGGAAGAGTTTCGGGCCATACGGACTGCATACAAAATTCAGGTAGGTGTTCATCCCGTCGCGGCCGTTGAAGCCGTAACCACCCTTCTGGCCGGGGTTAACCCAGATCTCATAGTCCATCTCCCATGCGTAACTGCCCCAGGCAGTGCCATTCCATACTTTGCCGTCGTAATAACAGTGATACCAGCCCGGGTTGATCCGGTAATTGGTTCCGTAATAAAATTGAGGAGGCACAGCAGAGGTGCCGCAGTCGATATATTCGGGTTGGGTTACCTCCCAGTCGAAGGCTACATATGCCAGACCGGGACGTCCATCGGTTCCCACATAGCAGGAAGGGGTTGTGAACACCAGCAGGGTGAGGAAAAGCAGTGAAATGGCAGGCAGAAAAACCTTGCGCAGGGTCGGGGTAAAAATTGTTGTTTGCATGGGGTTAGATGTTAAATATTGATAATGAATGATTTGTAGATCTAAACAGACCGGCGGTTTTCTACCAAATGACGTGCCAAAAAATCATAAAGTTACAGAGGCCATGAAAATTCCTGATACACCTTTCTTTTCATGGCCACAATCCGCAGGTAGGATTCGCGGATTCTGCTTTCCGGGATTCTGCCGCTGGCGACCATATCCACAATCATCTGGTGCAGTTCTGAAGCCTGATGGTCGGTTGACCCTTTCACATTGTTGGCCACCACTAGGATATCCACTCCGGCGGTGATGGCGAGAAATACGGCGCTGTCAAGGCCGTAGTAGCTGCTGATGGCTTTCATCTGCATGTCGTCGCTGAAAACCACGCCGGCGTATCCCAGGCTGTCGCGGAGCACTCCGGTGATGATCCTGTGCGAAAGGGTAGCCGGCAGGCAGGTGGTATCGAGGCTACAGTGTACGATATGAGCCGACATGACACCTTCGGCCTTGTGATCCCTGATCAGCTCCGCGTAGGGAATCAGCTCATTGGGTTTCCAGGTCTGGGTTACGTCGGTGAGTTCCTGGTGGGTGTCGGTGCCCGAGCTGCCATGTCCAGGGAAATGCTTCAGCACCGTAAGTACCCCCTTTTTCTGGTGTGCCCTGATAAAGATGCGGGCCTGCCGCGTTACCAGACCGGGGTCGCTGCCGTAGCACCGCTCCTTTTTTGCGATCACCGGGTTTTCGGGATTGGAACACAGATCCACCACGGGGGCAAAATTGAGGTTAATTCCAAGGGAATGGAGTGTTTCGGCGGTTATGGTGGCGTAGTATTTCGAGGAGTCGTTGTGATGGAGAGCCCCCAGGTAGCTGGCCGTCTGCGTTTCGGGAAATCCGTAACGGGGTTTCAGCCGGTTCACCTTGCCCCCTTCCTGGTCGATGGCGATGAGCAGGGGGAGGGGAGGGGCGCTCTGCAGGTCAGCGGTTAGGTTCTTCAGCCGTGCGGCCGTACTGTCCTTGCAGAGGTTCTTCTCGAACAGGATGATCCCGCCCGCCTTCCCCTGCCGGAGGGTTTCACGGATGGCAGCACTCACCGGCGCCAGGGTGTCGGGAATCCCCACCATCACCATCTGCCCGATCATCTGCTCCAGGGTGGCTTTCTGTGCAGCCACCGCGGCAGGACTGGCCAGCAGAAGGCATACAAAGAGCCTGAACAACAGTTTTTTAATCATGCAACCTGTTTGTTGGTATACCAGAAAATTCTCAGGCTAAAGATACACCGCAAATCGAAGCGGCGGACTTTACCCCAAAAAGATCGCATCAATCATGCAGGAGATGTCTTCCGGGGTTATGCCCAGACGCTCAAGGTGCTGGCGGTCGTTGCGGAATGAGTCGAAAAAGTCATCGGGGTTCTGGTCGCGGAAACGGAGGCCCCGCTGGTACAGGCTCAGAGCCTCCTCCCGTTCTCCTGCCACAAACTTCACATGGCCGAAGTTGAGCAGGTCGTTGTGGTTGAAACTGAGCTCCATGATCTGCTCGTAATAATACCCCGCCGTGTCGTTCTGCCCCAGCAGAAAGAGGCTCCATGCCACCGGACGGAGGGTGCGGATATCACCGGGGCGCAGCTCTTCCGCTTTCAGGTAGTAATGCAGCGCCTCCTCCCATTCGCCCGCCTGCAGCAGGATGTTGCCTATGTTTAGTTTGATCTGCACCGAACCGGGTTCCAGCAGCTCCGCCTGCCGGTAGGCTTCCAGGGCCGCCGGAAAATCCTCCTTCATGTGGTGGCACCAGGCGATCTTCCGCAGGTTCCAAACAGTGTTGGTGTCGTACAGCTCCGCCTTGCGGTAAAATTCGATCGCATCATCCCATTCTCCGATCATCTGAAGGCAATACCCCAGCTTCTGATACAGCTCGGGGGTGTCCTGCGGCATTTCCGCCAGCATACGAAAGATAAAACTTGCCTGCAGATAATGCTCCTCCTGAAAGTAATACTCGCCTAGGATGCGTGCGATCTCCGGATATTCCTCCATGACCGCCCCCATGACCTTTGAATCCGACAGCGGCTGATATTTGGTAAAGGGGTCGCCGGTCTCGTGATGGGAAGGGTGCAGTTTCATAAACCTGTACAGATCCTGAGTGAACTGGTGGAATACTTCATAACCGGTTGATGCCGAGGCAAGGGCATCGTCCTGCGCTACTTTGGCCATCTCTTCCATCTCGGCTGAGAGGGCGCCGGTGAGCATTTTCTGCTGGTCGGCAGGGAGCCCTAGCAGGTTGAATCCGAATGAATATTTATCAGAATTGCAGATAATCGGAAATCCGGAAAATACCTCCAGAAAATCGCGCAAGACACTCCCCCGGCCTTCCTCTGCAGTATCCGGATTCAGCATCGGATGCCCCGGCATGAAGGGGAGAAACCAGTTGGGGATGCTTTTGAAAAACGGAAAATGCTTGAGCTGGGAAAAAGTGCTCACAAACAGATCGGCACCCTCGGACTGCAGCTTGTTCAGCTCCTCCAGCTTTTTATACACCTCTGGCGACTCTTCGAAAAACTTCTCCCAGTCGGGGTTCTTCTCTTCACCGGTATCGTCCTGCAGGAACTGGTCAAGGCTCAGTTTTTCCCTGATTTTGGGTGCAAGTTTCATCATCTGGGGCATGATCTCTTCCTGTACCCGCTGCGCGATCTTTTCGGTATCCCCTGCACGGATCAGCTGGATGGCAGCCCTTTGCAGCCGCTGCCTGAACAGCTCGTCCTCTGCCATCAGCAGGAAGCGGCTCTCAATGGCCGGGTACAGGAAAAACCGGTCGTTATACCGTGACAGCGGGAGCAGTATCCCGATCATGGCACGCTGCCACAACTGGTGCCGGTTGGTCTCATATACATCGGCCAGTACCATCCATGCCTGCAGCGAGAATTTCTCCAGCAGGTGCAGGATCAGGGCAGAGAGCCATACGACGGCAGTCTCCACCGGGCTGTGCGGATCGCAGATAAACTGGCGGAGGGCAGCAACCGTATCGCTGTCCAGCTCATCCGCCATCCAGATGCCGAAGAAGATCCGTTCCACCTTTGCCCAGGCCTCCGGCAGGGTGGAAGGGTCTGCCTCCTCCATCATCCGGCTGATCCGCCCAAGCTCGGCGGTCTGCATCGGGATGCCGTTGCGGTATTGCTTCCGCAAATGGTGCAGCACGGAATCGGAGCGTGCCGACAGCGAGGCGGTATAGATGCGGTCGGCAGTGGTGAGGGTGTCCCGCATGATCTGTTCCAGCTGCTTCTGGCGCTCCGGATCGGGAGCCCCCTTCACAAAGTACTGCAGCATCTGGCGGTAGATCGCTTCACTGGCTTGCAGGTTCTCCGGTACAGCCATTCCGGCCCCCTCTTCCGCCAGTTGCTTTAATCCGGTAAAGGCATGCGACAAGTGCTGGCGCGTGATGTACCAGACTGACTGGCGATAAAGATCCTTCTTTTGACTTTTGTTCATCTGAGACCGGCATTGGTGTGCATTGCCGGTATCAAAGATAAGGCCCTTTGCCGGATCATGACATTTTGGCTGCTGCTTTACCGCAGGATCAGCTTTTCCCTGAGCAGCAGACCGCCGTTTTCTGCCTGCAGGACATATAACCCCGGTGTGAAACCGCCTGTATGCAGATGTGCATCAGGTGTTTGAAGGCATTCCTCCAGGAGGATACGTCCGGTCGCATCCGCCATCCAGATCCTTACAGGAAAGGTGGTGCCTTCGGGGAAGCTGATATGAACTTCATCTTCCGCAGGGTTGGGCCAGACCCTTGCCATATCTGCCACCGGCATATCCGGAACGGAGGTGATGGTGTCCTGGTAGTTGTAATGCATGATATCACATCCGATGATGCTCATCTGTCCGTAGGAATCCACATGTACCCCGTAGCAGCTGTCGAGCTCTTCATTGTACACAAAGATTTTTTCCCAGTTGTCGGGTGGTACCATATTGTGCCACAATACCGTAGCACGCCAGTTGCCGCTTACAAACAGGTGGTGGGTTACGATCCACAGGGGAGGATAGGGGAAAGTAGCAATCCAGGGGAGGGTTTCTATCTGGTTCAGAAAGATTTTCTGCACAGGATAGCTGTGTTTCAGGTAACCAAACGCCGTGTCGAGCCAGTAGCGTGCAGAATCGACCAGCAGGTACCCGTTACCGTCATGGGCATCCTCCACATGCACCGTTTTCTGCAGGGTGGTTCCGTTGCAGATGGCCATGGCCTGAAAGTTCTGGGGCTGCACCAGGCCTGAGTCGATGGAAATGATGATCAGATAAACAAACCGGCTTTGTTTTACCACCGAGGGCTGAAAAAAGGCAATAATTCCTCCTGTGGCAGTGGTGCTGAGTATGGCCGAATCGCCCTGTGGGACCGAGACCCAAGCTTTAGTCTCCACACTTCCCCCCTGGATCAGCAAAAAGTTCGTGTTAGGCAGGGAGAAGGAAAAACCTTGTCCGGATACCGGTGAAGCCTGTACGAGGCATGCCAGGACAATGATAATCAGAGTGTTCTTCATGATATTGAATGTATTTGATTACATCAGATGATTGGTGGGGGTAATTCGTTGCCTGCATGGTGCAATCGCTGAAATTTTGTTCCTTTGTAATTGAATTCAGTTATATCACATTAAATGTTTTACAAGATGAAACTTACAAAAACCATTATTCCGGCACTGGGCATTTTACTGATCATGGCAGCCCAGGCACCTGTGATGGCACAGAAGGACACAACCAAAGGGTATGTATTCAAAGAAGAGGTTCGCCTTGCGGCAACACCCGTCAAAAATCAGTACCGATCCAGCACCTGCTGGAGTTTCGGTACCATCTCCCTCATCGAATCGGAACTGCTCAGGATGGGCAGGGGGGAATACGACCTTTCCGAAATGTATGTGGTACATCATGTATATGCCGAAAAGGGTGAGCGCTATGTAAGGATGCACGGTACCTGCAATATGGCAGCCGGAGGGGCATCACCGGATGCCCTCTATGTGCTTGGGAAGTACGGTATGGTCACCGAGGAGGCCTACAGCGGGAAGGTGATCGGGGAGGAGAACCATATCCACGGTGAGCTGGACGCAGTTCTTGCCACCTACGTGGATGCCATTGTGACCAACCCGAACAAGAAGCTTACCCCGGTATGGAAACAGGGGCTGCAGGCGCTGATCGAAACCTATCTGGGAAAAATCCCGGCCGAATTCGAATCCAATGGCAGAAAGTATACCCCGCGCACGTTTGCTGAAAAGCTGGAGATCAAGCCTGAAGATTATGTGCAGATCACATCATTCAACTATGTCCCTCTTTACAAGCCCTTTGTGATGGAGGTGCCCGATAACTGGAACTACGGGCAGGCGTGGAATGTGGAGCTCGATCAAATGATCGAGGTGATTGACTTTGCCCTCGACAACGGCTATACGGTGGTTTGGGGGGCCGACATCAGCGAGAAGGGTTTTTCCCACCGCAACGGTGTGGCCATCGTCCCCGAAACCTCATTCCAGGAAACCGCAGGCATGGAGCGTTCGCGGTGGGAGCAGATGACCCAGAAGGAGAAGGACGACATGCTGTATAGCTTCAAATCGCCGGTGAAGGAAAAAGTGATTACCCCTGAGATGCGCCAGGCCGAGTTCGACAACTACCTCACCACCGACGACCACGGGATGCATATTGTAGGGCGGGCTAAAGATCAGAACGGCACCAAATACTACATTGTGAAAAACTCCTGGGGCACCGACAACAACCCATACGGCGGATATCTCTATGTATCAGAGGCCTATGTGAAGCTGAAGACCATCTCCATTATGCTGCATGAAGAGGGCGTTCCGAAGAAAATCCGTAAAGAACTTGGTATCTGATGTTACCACTGACCAGTTATTCGCCGGGATAACCCTATGGTTTCCGGCAGAAGAAATGAATCAGCTTATTACTTTCAATGAAAAAAATCGTCTAAGAGTTGTATCTGGCAGGCGCAAATCTGCGTTTATCAGCTATATCCGTATGATCAGTGTGCAAACTTTGCGAATAATTAACTGACATAGAAAATGAATCGATCCTTCAGAATTTTCCTTTTCATGATGATGTTGCCGGTATTGTGGTTCGGCGCCGGCTGTTCACCGAAAATCAGCGAGGTAACCACGGTAAAAACCGGTGTCTGGTATCTGGCCGACCGGTACCCGGTTGCCCTGATGTTCAAATCGGGAGGTAAAGAACTCTCAGGCGAGTACATCTATACCGGTGCTGCTGCTTCGGCGCCGGCCCCTTTTACCGCTTCACGCGGCTTGCGGGGCTGGAAATTCGAACTCAGCGGTTTGAAGGATTTTCGTCTGACCGGGCGGTTATCGGAGGATGGGGAGGATTACCTGCTCACCCCGCGCCGTGGCCCTGCGATCCGTTTGCGGAAATACAATCCGGGCACTCCGCCGGCCTATCCCGGACGATACAGTCAGCCGGTTTTTGACCGGTACGTGCGGGTGGAGAAGGTATATGGCTATGCATCAGGATATTATGCCTCGAAGCCGGTGGCCAACCTGAAGCCGGAGGCCTATGCCGGCATTGTGCTGGATGTGCTGGGGGATGTGACCAAAAATGTATTCACCGACAGCATCCGACTCGACCTGGACCTCTATTCTGCCTCCGGCGACCCGGTAGAGAACAGGCCGCTGCTGTTGCTGATCCATGGCGGTGCCTTCATCCTGGGCGACAAGCGCGATGACCTGGTGCGTGATATGGCCATCCACTATGCCAAATGTGGCTATCTGGTGGCCTCGGTTAATTACCGTATCGGTTATCCCGCTATTCCGGGCATGTACTCCCAGCTCGAGCGGTGCATGTACCGTGGCGTCCAGGATGTGAAAGCTGCCCTGCGTTACCTTTCAGACCACAGCAGCACCTATGGGTTTGATCCGCAGAGGGTTTTTGTAGCCGGCAACAGCGCGGGAGGGTTCCTGTCGCTGTTTGCGGCGTACATGGATGACGACGAAAAGTGGCAGAGCACCGGTGGGGGGCTGTTCGGACTGAAACAGGAGCTGGGCTGCCTCAACTGTTCTTCCAACAAAAACAAGGGGAAATACAAAATCATCGGGGTGGTAAACCTGTGGGGTGCGGTTACCGATCTCAATATCATCGATGCCAAGAACCGGGTTCCGGCACTGCTGATCCACGGCACAGCTGACCGAATCGTTCCCTATGGCCACGACTACCCCTTTACCAATGTGAACCGCACCCTGGCGTCGTTTTTCACGGGCAAGGTGTATGGCTCCAGGCAGGTGTACGACCGGATGAAGGAGGTGGGGATCGAAGCGAGGCTGATCACTATTCCCGGGGGGATGCATGAGCCACAGGACGATGATACGGCAGTGTACCCGATGATCCTCAGGGAGATGTCGGCCATGATGTATAAGGTGCTCTCGGAGCCGGCACTGAAGCTCAGCGGCCCTGAAAAGATTACCGACACCCTGAAGACCGCCCGGTACATCCTCACCAACTACCAGAATCAGCCTGTACAGTGGGTGGCAGATGGGGGACTCATCACCCGCAGCGGAAGCGCCTGGGCTGATGTGGTGTGGATCAGGGGAGCCGGCTCAAAATCCATCACAGCATACACCACTGCACCCGATGGATTGGTGAGGCGGGGAAGGATTTTTGTGGATCAATGATCAAAGATCATGGATTAAGGATCAAGGATCAAAGATCAAGGATCAAAGTTCAAAGATCGATGATCAAGGATCAAAATTCAAAGATCAATGTTCAAAGATCAATGATAGAGGATCAACATTAAAGACGATGTCTTAAGGGTGATATAGGAGCTTTGTAGCTATTGCGGATTCAAAGAAACCCATTGATAAACATGGCAAAAGGGTTCGGTTTTTGGCGTTGATGGGCGCCGGATGGGTGATTTTTCTTTCTTTTTTTCTGATGAAATCTCCTTTTTCAGGCTTTTAATCAACTATAGAATATCGGAATGTTCAGCAGGAAAAATTAAAAATGGATAGGGAATGGGATGCTTTGAAGACCTTGCGATTTGGAGTGATGCCAGAAGATTGTCATTCATTGTATTTCGAACAATGCATAGCAGTACATCCAATGTGGATTTTAGATTCAGGTCCCAGATTTTAAGTTCAGCAGGCAGTGTGATGGATAACATCGCAGAGGGTTATGAACGTAATGGCAATCAGGAGTTACTGCAATTTCTTTCCATCGCCAAAGGGTCTTGTGGAGAAACCAGATCGCAGATTTACAGAGCATTTGATTTTGGCTATATCAATGAAGATCAGATGAAGACTTTGCTTGATCTGACAAGAAAAATTTCATCTCAGATAAGTAGTCTTCAGACTTATTTAAGAAAGTCAGATCTAAAAGGAGCAAAATACAAATAATACACAGAGAATAAAACGCTGCAAATTTACCCGTTTCATCCTCCATACCACCCTATAAGACACCATCAAGCGTTCAATTAGTAATCTGAACTGTAAACAAAATTCTTTGATCCTTGATCTTTGATCCTTGAACATAAATCCTAAAGCCTTCATCCCCAATTTCTCTTCAGCCACTCCAATCCTTTCTTTCTGAGGAACCTGTCGTTCACACAGGTTGCCAGGAGGCCCAGATAATTCAGCAATGATCTGCACCCTCTGGCATCCATGGTTCCTGCCGGAAATCTGGAGAGTAACTCTTTAACGGTGAGGCGCGAAAGGGTATACAACGATTCCCTTGTAGTGATTTTTGCAGGCAGTGCCGGTATGGGTGATTCCAGCAGCCGGGCTTTGGTGCGCAGTTCAATAAGATTGATCCGTGGACGTTCACTTACCAGTTTACGGAGTGCTTCATCGGTCATCACACACAATTGTCCGATTTCATAAATTCCGGCCGTTTTCAACCATTGTGTGGTTGTTTTTCCTGCATTCTGAAGTATTCGGACAGGAAGTGTGTGAAACAGGGTGCAGGGTGCATTTGTACCGGAGCTGAACAGCTCTGCAACCGACAGGTTGTAACCTCCGCTGGCATGGTCAGGAAGATCCTCCCCAAAAGCCACCTCCACCTGCCAAACGTTGTCAGCCGCCAGCAGCGGTTCTTTCAGCAGATCATCATTCACAACGATCTTTCCCTCCGCATCAAAGGGGATATTGCCGGCCCTGATCTTCACCGACCGGATCTCCAGCCCCTGATCGCCCCGGGTGTATTGAATGAAGGGAGTAACCCCTTCGTATACATCGAGATAGATCAGTTGAAGCAGTTGTTTGATATCAAGGCTTACCTCACTCATGTAATCGTCCTGAAATGGATTTCCACTTCGCCAAATACGCTGGTAGCGTCAGAGGTGGTGCTGCCCGTGTCGGCTGCCTGTTTCACCATCATCCGGGCGGCAGGCAACTGTATCGACTTCAGGGTTTTCCCCCCGAGCACATCGATCTTTTTCAGGAAGGTAAGAGGAAGTCCGGTGGTGACGGCAGAGGTCCCTGTGGTTGGGGAAGCGCCGGTTTCTCCTTCGGTTTCCTTTACCGAGAAGGATACCCTGGCGAGGATTTTTCCCTGGTCCACCTGGATTTTTGGCAAGCCATTCCGCATCATCTCCCTGATCAGCTGCAGTTTCTCTTCTGCCAGCATTTGCGAGACTTTTTGCAGCACCGAATTGTATCCTGTCAGGGTGAATTTGCCGTTGGCGAAGTCAGCCTTCTGCATTATGTACCCCGTGGTAACAAATACCGGCGGGTATTCATTGGGTTCCGGCCTGTACGGAGCGTTTTCGTACACTGTGCTGAACGGGGCTTCGCCGGCAGGGAAAATGCGCTGCAGACCCGCCAGCGCATCTTCGGGGGTGAGAAGTGCGGCCGCCACCTCATCGGGTGGCAGGCCGGCAATCTCAGCAATCTGCGCGATCTTTTCCGTCTGCTCCTCCTGGGCCGTAATGATGGCATCAAAGGTTTCACGGATCAGCGTTGAAACGAACTCCGCAAGCCCCAACTCCGGAATTTTCTTTTCGTCGGGCATGGCGGTGGCTAAATTTCAATATTTAAAGGCAGGTAGTCGGTTTTGAACTGCAGTTTGACGCCGCCAAAAATGGTGATGTTGGTTCCCGAGGTGTCGGTACTTGAGGTGTTTGCGGTTTTCACCGTGAGTTTGTTGCTTCCGTGCACCGAGGGCCCGAAAATCAGCCCCAGGATTCCCGAAGTACCGCCGGAAGATTCAGAGGTGCGGGTATAATTGCTGGTGGTGGCATGGTCGTAATGGTATTCCCAGGTGTTGAAGGTAAGGCGGGTTTCAAGGTACCCATTTTCCACCACAAGTCGCAGCATCCCCTGACGGAGGATGATTTTCAGCATGTCGTACTTGTTGGCGGCAATCCTTTTGGCGGCAGCCTCCAGCAGCAGGTCCCACTTGCCGGTGCCATTCGACAGCTTCTTCAGTTCGTCGTTGGCAGCAAAAGTGGGCTGGGTAACCTTGGGATCATCGATCTTCACGGCATTGTTAAGGATGGTGGCATCGTCGGCGTTGAGCTTGTAGCCCACCTCGAAGCGCGGTTTGTTCGGCGTGGTGGGAGAGGGGAGCGAACTGATGAACTGCATGAGCTCGGTCATCGAGATGTCATCCTTGGTCTGGTTGATGTAATCCGAAAGCGATTTGGAAACTTCTTTCACCATGCTCAGGTAGGTCTCCTGCTGCCTGATGTTGGCGCTGATGAGGGCATCAAAGGTGTCACCGATCAGTTGAGCGGTGAATTCCGGGAATCCGATTTCGTCGAGGCGCGCAGCCTGACTGATAGCTGATTGTGCCATAGCGGTGGGGGTTTAGGTGAATAATTGAATGAAAAAATCACCCACAAAGGTAAGGCATAATCAGGCGGTTTCGACAAACACATTAAAATAAATTCGAAAATATATCAAGGTACATTAAAAAGATTAAATAGCTGGGTAGATTATGAGTAATGAGTGGTTCAAGGATCAATGTTCAAAGATCAAGGATCAAAGATGAGCCCCCACCAAAAACCACTTTATTAATTTTTCCCGCAGATTTCGCAGATAACCGCAGATTGTAAGTTGTTGTATTTCAGTATATCGCTTTCTGCGATAATCTGCGAGATCAGCGGGCATTAATTTTCGGAGTGGGTTCAAAGATCAAAATTGAAACGTTCAAGTGTTTGATTTTTAACTCCTAACTCCTAACTCCTAACTCCTGACTCCTATCCCCTGTCCCCTGTCCCCTAACTTAATAGGTGTCCTTCTCCAGCATCACCCTGATCCTTTTGCGCCCCATGCGGAAGAGCTTCATCACGAAGGCAAAGAAGGCGATCACACCCAGGATACTGAGGAGTGGGTAGGATTCTGACCAACCGGCCGACAGGAAGATCAGGAAGTCCCAGATGCCGTGGGCAATGATGGGAACCAGCAGGCTCAGGACCAGGTAATGGGGGCGGCGGCTGTGGGAGAATTTGGCGAGCGACAGGTAGAATCCCATCAGGATGCCGTCGAGGGCGTGGCCCGGTACGGCCAGGAATGCTCTGCCGATGCCCACATTGACACCCCCATCCTGCACATAGAGGATGTTTTCGATGCAGGCGAAACCGAGCGATACATACACAGCGTAGAGGATGCCGTCGTAGTATTCGTCGAAATGACGGTTGCGCCAGATGATGAGCATCAGCATCAGGAATTTCCCGGTCTCTTCTGGGATGGCGGCCATCACGAAGCCCTGGTAAATGGCATCCATCAGGTTGTTCCCGAAGTGCATGGCATGGAGGGGTACAAAAAAGTGGAACAGCAGCACCAGCGGCACCGACAGCATTCCGCCGGTAAACGAGAGACCCAGCAGCAGGATCGGCTCCTTCCGGTAGCGGTCGCGGAAATAGAAATACACCAGCAGCACGGCCACCGGCGCAACGGCAATGAGGGTAAGGTTCATGCGGCAAATATAATGTATTGTCCGATCCACCGTAGGGTCAACGCATGCTTTGACCCTACCGCACGCGTTGACCCGGTGTTCTATGCCATGGGCCTTACGGCACTTTAATATCAAACGAATCCTTCGTCGAGATCCCCTTCCGGTGCAGCTCACGGTTGGTCCACGGGGGCATCGGATCCTTTTCATTCCATAAACCAATTCTCTGTGCCCGGGCTTCCGTTTCAAGACCGGCAAGGGCCGAATCGTTGTTGTATTTCTTGAAATGCCATGCCATCCCGGCTTTGAGCATCTCCCTGCTCAGCTCCCTGCCATCTTCAAGCCGGGTAAAGGCCAGCACCCTGTGGTGGTGGTCTTCGCCGGTGACTTCCAGGGTAACCTGTTGCTTGAAGCAAAGTGAAGCCAGGTACTGTTTCGATTTGCGGTAAAACGGCATCCCTCTTTCGGGGGCATCGATCCCCTCCATCCGCACCCTGATGGTCTTGTGGTCGGGCAGCAGCACATCGTAAGTGTCGCCGTCGATGATGGAGATCACTTTGCCGCTCAGCGTATGCTCCCGGAGGGGCGACTCCTGTCCCCCCTTTTTGGGGGTGCACGAAACCGACACCATGATGATGCACAAAGCACCGAACAGGCTACAGCGAAAATTCCAGGATGGGTTCATAGCATTACGGGTTTGTCAGAGTATCCGATTTCCAGCAAAGATATCCTGTTTTGTTTAGTTGTTTAGGCGTTCAAGTGTTCAAGTGTTCGAATGTTCAAATGTTCGAATGTTCGAGTGTTTAAGGTGGTGCTAGCTGCGTAGCAGCGTCCTATTTGTAGCCATGGGTTTCCGCATCTATAATCAACCTTATTACCTTATCCACTGCAATAAGGTAATAAGGTTGGTTTGTCACAGGGCGCCGATCTGCTACTAAGGTTATTGGTATGATAAGGTTACTTTTGGATTGATTTGCTGTATTTTCTTTTCCAATTAAAAGGTTGGGTGGTCAAATTCCTGGGGTATTCCCGGGACTTCGCTCCCCTCGGGTTCTTATGGGGTCAGCATCCTCTGAAATGGATGAAAAAAATGTATCCTCTACCAAATCCTGTCTCCTTTGCACTGTCCCCTGTCTCCTTTATGAAAAATCTACTATAATCGATTTATTTTCGTATTTTTGCAAACAAACCAGTATAATCTGAAATGATACAACGACCCCTTTACCTCAACCGAATCCTGCCTTTTGTGGATAAACCCATTATCAAGGCGGTTACAGGCATCAGAAGATGCGGCAAGAGCACCTTTCTGAAATTGCTGATCCAGGAACTCAGAAGCAGAGGAGTGCCGGATGCCAGTATACTGTTTATCAACAAAGATTCGCTTGCTTTTGATTTCCTTTCTGACTACCGTGACCTTCACCGGTATGTTACAGAGTACTTTGCGGGGAAGAAGGGCAAAAGATACCTGTTGATCGACGAAGTGCAGGAGATTGTGGATTGGGAAAAAGCGGTAGCAGGATTTTTTACTGACGAAGTGGCCGACATCTATCTCACCGGGTCCAATGCCGGTCTTTTGTCGACGGACCTAACGGTGAGCCTCACCGGACGATACATCGAGTTCAGAATGCACACCCTTACTTTCAGGGAATTTCTTGCCTTCAGACAAAAACCTGGGAAGCAAAGCAGAGAAGAGTTTACCCTGTACCTGAAGTATGGTGGATTTCCGGGAATTCACCAGATGGTGTTCGAGGAGGAGGTAATTGCGCAGTACATCAGCGCCATTTACAGTACGGTGTTATTCAGAGATGTGGTTTCAAAGCACCAGGTTCGCGACGTGCCCCTTTTGGAGCGCATTGCCCGGTACCTCGCCGATAACTGCGGAAATATCACTACTGCCCGCGGTATCAGCCATTATATCAAATCGCAGCACCTGAACTGCTCTGCCGATACGGTACAAAATTATATGCAGTGGCTCGTAAACGCATTTCTGATGCACAGGGTACCAAGATTCGACATCAAAGGGAAGCGGCAACTGGAACTGTACGATAAGTACTATATGGCTGATATTGGGTTCATCAGCACCCTGTTCGGGGATAAAATGCAGGACATATCGGGAAAGCTGGAAAATATCGTCTTTCATGAACTTGTTTCGCGCGGATATTCGGTGAATGTTGGAAAACTGTCAGATAGGGAAATCGACTTCATTGCCGAAAAAGGCTCCGGTCGGGTGTACCTCCAGGTGGCCTACCTGCTGACAACCGAAGAGGTGATTGAGCGTGAGTTTGGTGCATTGGAAGGCATCCGTGACAATTACCTCAAGATGGTACTGTCGATGGACGAATATTTCGGCCGCGACCGAAATGGGATTCAATGGATGAATCTGATTGATTTTCTGCTGAAACCAGAGGCAGGCGTTTAGTTGTTTAAGCGTTCAAGTGTTCGAGTGTTCGAATGTTCAAGTGTTTAATGTGGTGCTAGCTGCGTAGCAGCGTTCTATCTGTAGCGATGAGGATACCCCACACACCCTAGAGCTGCGTAGCAGCGTTCTATTTGTAGCGATGAGGATACCCCACACGCCCTAAAGCTGCAGAGCAGCGAAACAGGTTCAAGGATCAACGTTCAAGGATCAACGTTCAAGGATCAACGAAATGTTCAAGGATTCAGGTTCCAGTAAAGAATGCTGTTGGCCATTGGACGTTGGCTGTTAGCTATTTGATTAGTCTTAGATCGCCATCGGCGAATAGCCAATTGCCAACCGCCAACCGCTAAGTAACCGGTTAACCTATGCCACATCAAACCTTATTTCCTGAAAAGCCTTAGTAGCCATGGGTTTCCGCATCTATAATCAACCTTATTACCTTATCCACAGCAATAAGGTAATAAGGTTTGTTTGTCCCGGGGCGCCGATCTGCTACTAAGGTTATTGGTATGATAAGGTTTCTTTTAGATTGATTTGCTGCGTTTTTATTCGCCATTTAAAGATTTAGTGGTCAAATGCGCGGGAAATTCCTTGGACTTCGCTCCGCTCAGCCTCGGCCATAGCCTCTCCTTTGCGGTCTTTGCCTCTTGGCGTCTTTGCGTGAAAAAATCAACGTAAATCCCATTAAAACAGATTATTAATCCCACAGAAACCCACAGAAAGGGAACGGAAATTCACAGAAAGCTGCTTGGTATTTTTTCTGCGGATTTCCGCGTAATTTCAGCATTTTTCTGCGAGAAAAAGGCTATTCAAAGTTATCCAGAATCCGTTGGCGGTCTTCTGTTTCCTTGTCGCTTTTATGGAACAATTCTACAAAGGCAATCCGGTTTTCTGATGGGAAATACGCATAAACCAACCGGAGCCCCGAATTTACCCCACGTCCTTTGAGGGACCGGCAGGCAATTTTTTTGATCTTTATGATGCAGGTTTTAAGACCAAGGTTATCGATCCTGAAACTGAACGGCGGCCTTTCATCGGGCATCACTTCCAGTATTTGCCTCACAACTGCCAGGTCCTCCTCCAGGGTACGAAACCTTTTCAACAGACTTTTCAAATCCTTCCTGAATGGGCTCAGTTCTTCAAAAGTCATGGTCAGGGAGTTTCATCATGATAATTTCTCACCGAATAGGGAGCTTCCCGGTAAAATACCAGTTCGTAGTTGATGGTATCCCCTTCTTTCGATGCGAGCCATGGCATATCTTTGTGGGAATAGGCGCTGATGGCTGCTGCCGACCATCCACTCATCTGGTCGATGACCCTGTCCATTACCTCCTTTTCGCTTGCTTTCAGCAGGGTTAGATTGGCCTTTTCAAGCGGAATATACCGGATTTGGGGCATTCCATGATATTCTGTTTTGATTCGCAACAGCAGGCCTTCATCTGACATTTTCCTGAGAATGGGAACGATATTTACGGGCACGGGTCCGAATGGGAGCTTCCGGTACAGCGTTCCGCTCAAATGCTCTTCGTAAAGCTCATAGTAGTTGAAGTCGGAAAAATAGAGCAGCTTGTACATAACCGTTTCACCTACATTGGGTTTGCCTGCACATTGTTCCAGCAGGTAAAGCATGACATTCCTGAATTTCGATAACTGAAATACAGGCAAGGCACTACGCTCTGTCTGAGATTCATACGCCACGGAAGGTTCCATTGCGAACCCGGCGGGTTCCCCGGGATTATAAGCTAAAAACTCATCCAGAGAGAACCCCAGAACCATTCCCAGCTTCCATAGCTCAAGGGCATCCAGTTTCTTGTGGCCCAGTTCAATCTGCGCAAGGGTGGATCTGGATACATGGATACTTCTGGCAAGATCAGCCTGCGACAGCCCTTTTTGTTTGCGCAGTACAGCGATCCTTCTGCCAATTTCCTGCATGGTGGGTATTGTGCTCATCTTGTTTTGATGGTCTGTTTTGCAAATATATAAAATGTTTTAAAACATACCATTGATTTGTTCTAAAATCGACCATAATTTTCATGATCCCGAATTCATATACCGATGCAGAAGGCAGAGGAAGTTGAGGCAGGCAACTTTTTCTTGCAGAAATTCGCTGAAATTTCGCTGAAATCACAGAAAGTCTGGGTGGTATGTTCTTTATAACTTCACTGCGCCTTCATGTTTATGATGCCATTGACACTGAGCTGCACTGAGTAAGAAATGAGATGCACGGAGGGGTTGCAACCTCCTCGGAGTTAAGATACTACGAAACGTTTTGTGCAACAAAGACATCGTAATAACCGCCAACCGCCAAACAACAGGTTAACCTTTGCATTACCAAACCTTATCTTCTGAAAAACCTTAGTAGCAATGGTTCCCGCACAAATCATTAACCTTATTACCTTATCCACAGCAATAAGGTAATAAGGTAGGTTTGTCGCGGGACGCCGACCTGCTACTAAAGTGAATTGTTAATGGTAAATTGTCAATGGTCTCAGGGGAATTGACGGACCCATCACTTACAATTCATCACTTATAACTCATTACTCATAACTTATCACTTTTATCCTTGATCTCTGAGTCTGGAACATGAAACATGGAACATGAACCCTTGATCTTTGATCGTTGAACCATACTCCATATTTGGTATTTTTGCCGGATGATAGTTGTTTCGGGAGTATTTCAGCAACCATGATATCTGCACCCAAAAAAGCCCTCATTATCGGTGCCGGGCCGGCGGGGCTGGCGGTATCGGTGCTGCTGGCACGGCAGGGGTATGCCGTGGAGGTGCTGGAGAAAAACCTCTATCCGGGGGGACGGTGTGGCAGAATCGTGCGTGATGGATTCCGGTTTGACACCGGCGCCACCATGATGCTGATGCCGGGGATGTACCGCGAGGTGTTCCGGTCCCTGGGACTTGATTTCGATACCGACCTGCCCATGATCAGGATGAAAAACCTGTACACCCTCTGTTTCGACGACGGCTCCCGCCTGGCATTCTCTACCGACACCGGGGCGATGGCACAGCAGCTGGAGCTGATGGAGCCGGGGAGTGCTGCACGCGCTGCCCGGTATGTGGAGACCGGTTACAGGATGTACCGCCTGGCAGTCAGCAGGCTCCTTGCCCGGAATTTCACCCGGTGGCATCAGTTTTTCAACCTGCGCAATGTGTTGATGCTCCTCAGGTTACGGGTGTTCACCACCCATACCAACTTCACACGTCGCTACTTCAGGGATCCGCACCTGCAGATGGCCTATACCTACCAGAATATCTATGTGGGACAGAACCCCTACACGGCTCCTGCGCTGTTTGCCATGATCCCCTCGGCAGAGCTCACCGAAGGATCGTGGTTTCCGGTGGGCGGGATGCATGCCCTGGTGGAGAAATTGCTTGCTGAAGGGGAAAAACTTGGGGTTGCCGTCAGGTACCGGACTGAGGTTCAGCGTATCCACACACAGGGGAATCGTGTTACAGGGGTGGTGCTGGCCGATGGCACCCTCAGGGAGGCGGATCTGGTGGTTTCGGCAGCCGATCTTCCGCATGTGTACAACCGGCTGCTTCCCACCTCGTTCATGAAGTTCAGGCTGAAACGGATGCGTTACAGCTGTTCCGCCATCGTATTTCACTGGGGCGTAGGGAAACGGTATCCGCAGCTCGACCACCATACCATATTCCTCTCCGACACCTACCGCGAAGGGATGCGGGAGATCTTCGGCCGAAAAAGGGTGGGGGAGGATCCATGCTTCTATGTGCATGCACCGGTGCGCAGCGATCCATCAGCAGCACCGGAGGAGTGCGACGCCCTGTCGGTGATTGTGGCCGTGGGGCACCACGATCCCTCCAATACGGCTGAATGGCAGTCCCTTACCGAAAAGGTACGGGAGGCGGTGATCGGGAAACTCATCCGTGCCGGACTTACAGACCTCAGGGAGCAGATCCGGTTTGAGATGGTGTTCACCCCACCGCAATGGGAGGATGCGGTGCATGTAGCCAGAGGGGCAGTGTTTGGCAGTCTGGCTCATTCGATCACCCAGATGGGATGGTTCAGGCCGGCGAACCGGCACCGTCGCTATAAAAACCTCTATTTCACCGGTGGCAGCACCCATCCCGGCAACGGGGTTCCCATGGTGCTGATGTCGGCCAAACTTGCTGCAGAACGCATCGCCAGTGAGCAACCCCTTTAATTTCACCCCAACCATTCCAACCACCTGCCTCCATGACTGATCTGCAACAGAAATTCGATGCCATCCGTTTCGAGGAGATCACGCACCACCCCAACATCCTCATCGCGGCAGCTTTCTGGGACGAGGAGCGGTACCAGGCTGCCCGCGAATGTTACCGCATCATGCGGTACATTGATGACCTGGTGGATGACCACAAAAGCGCAAACCGGCAGTTCTTGCCCAACGACCGGACGCAGTTTACCGGCTGGGTGGAGGGGTGGCTGGAGCAGCTCAAGGCACAGGCAGGGACAGATCCCGCCCACCGACAGTTGCTGGCTACCATCGACCAATTCCGGATCCCGTTGTGGCCCTTCGCCGATTTCGCCCGGGCGATGATCTACGACATCCACCACGACGGTTTTCCGACTATAAAGGCATTTCTGAATTACGCTGAAGGGGCTTCGCTGGCACCTGCTTCTGTATTTGTGCATCTGTGCGGACTGCAGAAACACGGCGATGGCTATGAACTTCCTCCGTTTGATGTACGCACCACAGCCATGCCCTGCGCCATGTTCAGCTATCTGGTGCATGTGGTCAGGGATTTCATGACGGATCACCGCAATCACCTCAATTATTTCCCCCTCGATCTGATGCAACAGCATGGTCTCACCCTGGAAAACCTGGCCCGTATGGCACACGGCGCCCCCCTGTCAGAAGGTTTCAGGGAGATGATGCGGTCCTATAAAGCGCTGGCAGGCAAATACCTGCAGGAGACTCAAGAGATGAAAGCCCGTGTGTCGCCATTGCTGGAACCCAACAGCCGTGTAAGCCTGGAGGTGGTTTTCAGCCTCTACCTGATGGTGTACGAACGTATTGATCCTGACCATGGCACATTTAGCCCCGAAGAACTGGTACCCACACCCGCAGAAACTCGGCAGAGAGTGTGGGAGGTGGTTGAGGGAGCAGAGTGATGGGGCGAGAATTTCAAGTTAGGAGTTAGAAGTTAGGAGTTATAAGCTGCGGAGCCGTCGCCCTGAGCAGTGCCGAAGGGAGCGTACTATTTGTAGGGATGAGGATACCCCACCCACCCAAAAGCTGCAGAGCAGCGAAACAGGTTCAAGGATCAACGTTCAAGGATCAACGAAATGTTCCATGTTCCATGTTCCAGGGAAGAAGGCTGTTGGCCGTTGGCTGTTGGCTTTTTTTTCATTACATTAGTAGCTTATATTTTCGCTAAAAGCCAAAAGCTAATAGCCAAAGACCCGGCTTGCCTTTGCAACACCTTACCTTATTTCCATTAAAACCTTAGTAGCCATGGGTTCCCGCATCTAAAATCAACCTTATTACCTTATCCACGGCAATAAGGTTATAAGGTTGGTGTTTCCAGGGTGCCGATCTGCTACTAAGGTTAATAGTATGATAAGGTTACTTTTTGGTGGGATTGTAAAGGGCTCTTTCGCCCTTACAGGGCTGAATGGTGAGGTGCGTGGTGTATTCCCGGGACTTCGCCCCGGGATAGTTTCCTTTGCGCCCTTCGACAAGCTCAGGGCATTGCCTCCGGTGCAAAGGAAGTTCAAAGATCAAGGATCAAAGATCAATGATCACAGAAATCCTTAATAATCAGAATACCAGATAACAACTCATAACTCATAACTAACGACTGCCGGCTGTCCCCTGTCCCCTGTCCCCTTTGCACTCACAACGGTTTCACCGGAACGCAGATGTCGACGATGAATTTGCCGTCGCGGGGTTCTTCGGGGTACATCTCGAAGCAGGGGCGGTCGTCGGGCTGGTAGCCGCTCTTCGGGAACCACTCACCGTACAGCCAGCTCCAGGCTTCCCCGAACTGGGTGGCATCTACCTCGAAGCGGGCAATCACATACGTCCCTTTTTCCATCTCCATCTTTCCTACTTCGCCCTCCACGCGGGTGTCGGGCGGTACGGTGATGCACACGCTCATCCGCAGTTTTTCCTCAGCAGTGATGTTGGGGTCATCGTGGTAAATGATCAGCGATTTAAAACCCGGACCACCGATGAGTCCGCGGGGCCCCGCCCAGGCAAACAGCCTGTTCCACAGGTTTTCGAAAAGCTTCTCATTGCCCTGGTAAGGGCCGGTGTGGCGGATGTAGGCAACGGTCATGGCAGGCATCTCCTGCACTTCAATACTCTTGTTCAGATTCATGTGGGTCCTCCATTTCATTTGGTTTGTATTGAAGCAAAAGTAGGCCGACACCTCCGAACCCGGTTGCTTTTGTTTGCCATCTGTTTGACGCATATTGCTCTGTTGCCCTTTGTTGAGCCGGTACTGACTTGCAGACACCCCGAACTGACTTTTGAAGTTGCGCGAAAACACCGCCAGGTCTGTATATCCGCAGGCAAAAGCGATGTCGGTAACGGAATCCTGATGGCGGATGACCAGCAGTGTGGCTGCCTTTTCAAGCCGCACCCTGGTGATGAACTGGAAAGGGGTTTCGCCGGTAAAAGCCCTGAAGATGCGGTTGAAATGGAACCGGGAAAAGCTGGCCTCCGAGGCAAGCTCTTCGAGGGTGAAGGATTCGGTGATGTTCTTTTCAATGTAATCGAGCACCTTGTTGATGCGGGCGATGTATTCGTTCTGGGGCGTGGTGGACATGGGGCAGGGGGGATTGTGGGAAGGCAAAAATAGGAGTTATTAGTTAGGAATTAGGAGTTATGAGTTGCGGAGCAGCGTACTATTTGTAGGGATGAGGATACCCCACACACCTAAAAGCTGCAGAGCAGCGAAACAGGTTCAAGGATCAACGAAATGTTCCATGTTCCATGTTCCAGGGAAGAAGGCTGTTAGCCGTTGGCCGTTGGCTTTTTTTTCATTACATTAGTAGCTTATATTTTCGCTAAAAGCTAAAAGCTAATAGCCAAAGACCCGGCTTGCCTTTGCAACACCAAACCTTATTTCCATTAAAACCTTAGTAGCCATGGGTTTCCGCATCTAAAATCAACCTTATTACCTTATCCCCAGCAATAAGGTAATAAGGTTATTGAGTCCCGGAGCGATAACATGCTACTAAGGTTAATGGTTTGATAAGGTTCTAATTGGATTGATTAGATGGGTTTTCTTTCGCCCCTATGGGGCTGATTTGCTATGTGCGTGGTGTATTCCCGGGACTTCGCCCCGGGGTAGTTTCCTTTACGCCCTTCGACAAGCTCAGGGCATTGCCTCCGGCGCAAAGGAAGTTCAAAGATCAAGGATCAAAGATCAATGATCACAGAAATCCTTAATAATCAGAATACCAGATAATAACTCATAACTCATAACTCATAACTCCTGTCCCCTGTCCCCTGACTCCTGTCCCCTGTCATTGATTTTTCTGCAGGGTTTCCACGGTTTGTTTCAGGGTTTCGATCTGGGCCTGTTGCTCCTGGATGGCTTTTATCAGCATCGGAATCAACGCGATATAATCCACCTGGAGGAATTCGATGGTTTCGTCTTTGGTGGCCCCTTCGTGTGCACCCTGGCTAACCACCTCAGGTACAACCTGCTGCAGCTCCTGTGCAATAAGGCCTGAATGACGCCCCGGATTGAGGTTCATGTAGGGGTATTCCTCAACTCTCATTTCAAAGGTTTTCGGGGACAGCAGCATCAGTCTGAACAGCGCACTGTCGAGGGGTTGAATGTTTTTCTTGAATTTCTGATCGGAGAGATTCGACCAGTTGCCTGAGTACCCTCCGTTCCCGTTGCTGTATACTCCATATCCCACGGCTGTTCCTGATACACTGTAGGATCCGTAGATGCCATACCGGATTCCGGACATTCCGGTTGCATGTCCGTGTACGCCGGTGGAAAACCCGGTCCAGGTACCACTTAAAGCCTCCCCGTACACTCCTTTGTATTTACTGGTGAAGGAACCACCTATTCCGTAACCATCATTGGTCATAGATGTCATACCGCAAACCGCTGCCGGATCCGAGCTTCCTGTCTGGATGTTCTCAAAATACCCCACCGAGCCCCCGCTTGTATATTGAACAGAGGTACTCCCTTCTACATGGAGTTTTCGGTCAGGGCTTAGTGTACCAATTCCAATGTTCCCTGAGTTTGTATTGTAAATGTTATTTCCACCACTCATCCAGAATCCTGACGGATTGTTCCACGAGGCATTTCCAGTTGCATCGGAGGTAAGCACCTTTCCTATGCCCGGAGAACCACTGGCCAGTTTAAAAGTCCCGTTTACTGTAATATTATCACTCCATGCCGCAGATCCGGAGGGATCAGAGGTTAGTATCTTGTAACTGCCGGGTGCTCCGCCTGTTATTTTAAGTGTGCCATTGATGCAGACATCATCGTTGAAATAGCCTGACCACAGGTTGCTGGATGCATCCTTGAACCCCAGGGCACCCCATATATTACCCGCATAGGCGGATCCAAAAACGGCTGCCGAATTGGGAAAATCCAAATATCCATAGCCTGCCAGTGCAGCGCTGAAGTTGTTGCCGTAGTTACTTACACCTTTGATTGCTGCATCCACTCCTGTGAAGCCCCAGTTTGACCCCCCGTTGGTTGCGGCGGTGCCTCCGTTCCTGATCGCCAGAATATTGCAGTACCCTGAGCCATAATTATTCATAGGCCTGTCGAGTGTAAGCTGGATATTGGCTATAGGAAGGGTGTTGATAGCCAGGCCGGTGCCGGTGCTGGTCAGAAAACTACTGGAAACCCATGCGCTGCCGTTATGGTACAGGGTCTGGTTTGATGTGCCGGCAGGCATCCCGGATACGGAGGCCCATTGTCCGTCGCCCCTGAGGTAGGTGCTCGATGAAGGAGTCCCGGTGGCATTGATCTTTGTCATGGTTACAGCACCACTGGCAATCTGGGATGAGCCCACCGAACTGCTGGCGATTTTATTGGCGTTAACGGCATTGTCTGCAATTTTTGTGGTGGTTACCGCACCGGTTCCGATTTTGGTTTCGGTTACTGCCCCGTTGGCCAGTTTGGTATCGCTAACAGCCGCTGTGCCGATCTTGTTTTCGGTAACCGCCCCTGTGCCGATTTTAACTTCTGTAACAGCAGAACTGCCTATCTTGTTTGCCGTAACTGCCCCATCAATTATTTTAGTTTCCGTCACGGCATTGGTAGAAATTTTGTTTGCCAGAACTGCATTGTCCGCGATTTTGGAGGATGTTACTGAATTGGCTGCAATCGTGGTTGGAATAGCAGTCTGGCCAGTGCCTGTAACATCACCTGATAATGCAATTGGCTGGTTTGATGTGATATATCCTGCCGTAGCATGATTTCCCCAGCTGTAGGCTGAGGACCAGTTTGCAATATTGTTGCTTGTGACCCCCGCAGCCGGACTGCCGGAAAACAGCGGGTCGGTTTCAGTGATGGTTTGCACCGTAGCTGCATGCAGGGCATAAGGGACGCTGAGCAGCTGGGTGGTGCCGGTAAGGGTGTAGGAGGTGCCCCCCAGGGGATCGGTCTCCGTTTTCAGGAAGTAAGGACCGTTACTCCAGTCGATGGTGGAGAATGTGCCCGCCAGTGGCGTTCCGGTGCCGATTTCCAGAGTTACCAGTCCGTTGGAATTGGTCTGAGGGTTGGGTAAAAATACCTCCCGGTACACTTCGGTTCCCGAGGCAGAGCCCTGCAGAATGGTGATCTGCATCCCCACCGGATGGTTCACCACCAGATGGCTGGCTGCATCCCTGATCACGGCCTGATAGCTCATCTTCTGGGGTGCCTGGCCGGACATCCATGCGCTCATCAGCAAAAAGCCAGCAAGGGTAAGAATTCTTTTCATGGGATTTCCTCCTGTTATTTTATAATGATACAGTAATTATGTTCTGTGTCGCTGGCGGATGAAATGCGGAGCAAATACACCCCGGGCGACCATCCTGTAAGCATAATGGTGGTCTCTGTACTTTGTATTTCATTGTATATCAATATCTTTCCGCTGATGTTAAAAATCTGACAGAAATATTGATCCTGCAAAATGAAGGATGGATCCTGGGATCGGACGATCACATAGTCAGTTGCAGGGTTGGGAAAGATCTGCCAGCCGGATAATTCCGGGTCCGGCTGTTCCACGGCCACATACTGGAAAATCTCAAAAGGTTGCTGCACCCCCTGGGCTGCAGACCCGGTGGTGCCTGTAATGGTCAGATAATCCATCTGTCCTATGGTGTAACTTACAGAGCCTCCGGTCCCTGTGGAATTGCCCCCTGCAGCGGAAACCGATTGCTGTGCCATGGTGGGTTGAAGCCACATCAGGAATACAATACATCCAATTACTACAGCTATAGCCCTTTTCATGTATATTGAGATTAAATATTGATAACCAATAAGGTAAACGTTTAGATAACAAAGGTACAACCCGATGGAGGGAATTGTACTGTCAGGGGATTATTTTTTATGGAGGGATTGGGATTAAGGTTCAACGTTCAAAGATCAACGTCAATCAGGCATGGACAGACAATCACTCATAACTCATAACTCATAATTCCTAACTCATCACTCAAAACTCTTTGATCCCTGAACTTTAATCCTTGATCCTTGGTCCTCCTTAACACTCTGTTAACCATATTGTCAGGCTGTTAACAAACCCGATCCATGCCGGAGTGTTATCATTCCGTTATCAAATGTAAAAGGCATGCAGAGAATACTTTTACTGATTTTCGTTGCCGGTTTTTTGGGGTTGATTACCCGGGCGCAGGATGGGAGTAAATTCAAGTTCACCGGGAATGCGGGTATCTATTACGATTATTATCAGAATGATGCTGATAATTATCCCCTGTTCAGGCCACGTTTCCCTGAGCATCTTGTACGTTTCTCATCCGGCGTGGTGTTTCAGCTGGGTGATTATTTTTCCATTCCAATCAACATTGACCTTACGAACCAGGAGGGTTCCCAGTTTCTGCCCAACCTGCCTGAGGAACGTTTTATCGGGTATGTGCAGAATCCCCGCAACAACATCCGGATCAGTCCGACCTGGAAGTGGTTCCGTGCAGATCTCGGAACCCATACCCCTTCATATTCCTATCTTACCACGGGAGATATGCCGGTTTTCGGTGCCGGAGTGGAGCTGAAGCCCGGCAAATTCCTGTTTTCCGCCAGCTATGGCCGTTCGCAGGAGGCTGTGAATGCCGATCCGCTGAGCCTTTCGGCCGGGGCGTATGAGCAGCACATTTTTGCGGCACGTATCGGGGGCGGCAGCGAACAGAAGAACCGTTTTGTGCTGAACCTGGTGCATCTGAAGGACCTGCAAAACTCCCTTGACACGATTCCTGCGGGTGTTCGGCCACGCGCAGCGCTCACTGTTTCGCCGGAATTGCAGCTGAGGTTTGCCCGCAGGCTATACTTGAAGACTGAAACCGCCGTTTCGGTAGCCACGCATAACCTCCTGGCAGCCGGATCACCGAAAGGTTTGCCAGGCGCTGAACTGGCCGGAACACTTTTCCCGCTGAACCTTTCGAGCTATGCCGATTTCTCTAATATCTCCTCCATCGAATGGCGGACGGACCATGTTACCTTTGGCGGAGAAGTGCGCTTCCTGGGTGCCGGTTTTGTGCCTGCAGGCTACAGGGTCGCAGAGAATGACCTGGTGGATTACAACCTGAAAACGGGACTGCAGCTTTTTGACAACCGACTGATCTTCAATGGTACCGGTGGATTAAGAATTACGAACCTGAGCGAAACGCGGCTTTACGGCTCACGCCGGCTGATTGCCAGCACGAATCTGTATCTGAAACTTTCCGATCGCTGGTCGCTGAATGCCCTGTACACCAACTTCGGGTATCGCAATCAGGTGCTGTACGACACCCTGCGCGTGGAGATGATCCAGCAGATGGCCTCGATGATTCCCACCTGGCGTTATGCGGGCAAAAGAATGGTGCATACGTTCAGTGCAGGACCTTCCCTTCAGTACTTTGATGAGCTGAATGCAGCCACCGGAGAAACCCAGCCCACCCGCTCCGAATCGGCGCAGCTGAATTATCAGGCTGCCTTCAGCGGTCTTCCTCTGAGTGTGGGATTCAATGGCTTGTATCTCGATAATGAAACCCCGGCATCCGGACTCAAAATCCTGCATGGGGGTGTGCATGCCAGATACCGTTTCAGCCGGATCGGACTTACCCCTTCCGCCAATCTATCCGTTGCATCGATCCGTCTGAGCGGGTTTACAACGGATTACCGGACCCGCCTGATCCTGAAAACCGAATACAGGATCAAAGGTGGGTACGATATAGGAATAGCCTGGAACCTGTCGCATTATACCTACGGATCCCGTAAACCCAATGCCACCACACTTGAGAACCGAATGAGTATATCGGTAAGAAAGAGATTTATATAATGGATCAAAGATCAAAGTTCAAAGATCAAGGATCAAAGTTTAAAGATCAAAGACTTATTTTGAACCTTGAACCTCGAACCTTGAACACTTAAACGCCTAAACCTACCTGCCTTATGAAACAAACCAAATCCCTGATAATGCTGCTGCTGGCACTGAACTCCACCCTGTTGATGGGGCAGGTTCAGATCCTGCTGAATATGGATGCCAATCCGAATCCGAGAATTTCAGACTGGGTTGACCGCAACGAGGTGCTCACCCTTACGGTCACCTCATCCAATCCTTCGCTGGAAGGGAAGGAGTACAAGATTCGTTTCAGGCTCTACCTGGAAGACAATCTGGTGGCTGATAACAATTTGACCCTGATGCCTGTGCATGCGGTAGTTACCGGGTCGGAGGTATTTATGGCCGATGAGGTGGTGCCGGGGAATGCGGTAAACTTCTACGGCAACATCAGGGAAAAGGTGATCAGGACGGGGATGCTCCCTGCGGGCAATTACCGGGCATGTGTATCGCTGCTGGATCTGAACGGCCAGACCCTTTCGACTCCCACTGAAGTTTGCCGGAATCTCATGATCACGGCCTACCAGGCACCCGAGCTGATCTGGCCTGCCGGGGATGTGGAGGTTACTGCTTCGCAGCTGATGTCAGCCATGTTCACGTGGAGTCCGATGTCGCCCGTGCCTCCGGCTTCGGAAGGGCTGCAATACAAATTTGTCATCAGCGAGGTGTTGTCGCATCAGAATCCCTCGCAGGCCTTACTGGTAAATTATCCCGGAGTGATGGAGGTGGACTATTTTACCATTGGCAGGTTAATGATGCTTGATGAACTCAGTTTTCTGGAAGCCGGCAAACGGTATGTATGGAGTGTAATGCCGGTTAACCTTAATGGCGAACCCTGGTTTGAGGAGAATGCCGGATTCGCGAAACCTGTAACCTTCAGAATTAAGTCTGAGGAACCAGTTGTTGCAGGTACACCAGATTCCGGAAAGACGATCCGGTATAACTTCACAGTGTTGTACCCCGAAGGTGTTGATCAGTCGGAGGCTGTTGCCCTGCAGGGTGCCCTGAATGAGTCTTTTGCCGGTAGGACCATTCTGGCCGGAAAACCGAAGAACAAGCTGGTAACCCTGCCGGATGCCACCGGAAAAATAGCCGCGCAGAATCCCGGGGCTGATCAGCTGGCAGAGGCTTTGTTTGCCATGGTAGAAGCGGGTGGTGGATGGCAGGCCGGGGGTGGGGTTACCGTCATCGGAGCCAAGCAATCTCCTTGTCCGCCAGATCCATGCGGATGCAAAAAGGATAACACCGTGACCTTCTACTGCAACTGTACCATGGCGCTGGGCTGGTGTATGTGCGCGTTTTGTCCGATATTCAGTGAAATAAAAGCCATCGAAGAGGAAGATATATCTCTGACTTTAGGTAAAAGAATTGTGCCCCCGGTAACAACCGACACATCAGAAGTGAAGGATATTATTATTGTAATGATGGCTGAGGAATCGCAAACCGTGCGTGACGTGATGTCTGGTATCACAAAGGGGCTGGAACAGGTGAATACATTTAGGCAGAATGGGTATCCGGCTTCGGGAAATGCTCCTGTGCGCTATGATCTGCCGATGAAGGAGATAGCTGGCAAAGAGGTGAAATACAGGTTTCATCTGATGTATCCAGAGGATGGATCGGTAGATCCCCAATCGGTACAATCTACCGGCAACGATTTGGAGAAGGCATTCGCCGGAGTGAAAATTATTGCAGGAGAAACTGACCGGATGGTAAAAGGGGTTGCTCCGTCCGACGGATCAGCAGGTGGTGAAAACCATGAGCTCTCTGAAGCAATGTTTAACCTGATCCAATCAGGCGGGGGTCCGGCTGTGGGCACCGGAATTACCGTGATTGGTGCAAAGCAAGCCCCATGTCCTCCCAATCCCTGTGGCTGCAAACAGGATAATAGTGTTACCTTTTACTGTAATTGTTCGATGCACAACGGCTGGTGTATGTGTATGTTTTGTCCTGAATTTTCTGATATTAAAGAAATTGTGGTTGAAGACCCGGTGCTTACGTTCAGAACGGTTCCCCTGCCACCAGTTACAACCGACTCTGTAGTGGTTAAAGATGTGATTATTATGATGATGAAACCCGGATCAAACGAGCCCAATGAGGTGGTACCCGGCATCAATAAGGCATTGGACGTGATCGCAGCACAGAGGAAACTTACAAAGGCTGATGCCGGAGTTTTCGAAACAGGTTATTGATTCATCTCTTCCTGTTTGCGGGCAGAAATAATCACTATTTTTGCCCGCAAATTATCCTGAAAACAGGCAAAATGAAGAAATCAACCCTCTTTTTGATGATGCTTCTGTGGCTGGTTGCCGGAGCCACAGCACAGAAGAAGCAGATTACCACCGAAGATCTGTGGCGTACATTCACTTTCCGCAGCAATGGGATCAGCGATATCCGCTCTATGAACGACGGCCAGCATTTTACCGTGCTGGATGGCAACTGCATTATACGGTATGCCTATGAGACCGGCAAAGTGGTTGATACCCTGGTAAATGGTGATTTGTTGAAGGATGAATTCGGCGAAGTGCTGAGTCTGGATGAATATGCTTTCAGTGCCGACGAGTCGAAAGTACTGATCGGAACCGATCTGCGCCCGATTTACCGTCACTCCACCAGCGGTTTTTTCTACATATACGACCTCAGGGGGAAAAATGTAAAGCCGCTTGCCTCCCGTGAAGCCGGACGGCAAAGGCTGGCAGAATTCTCCCCAAAAGGGGATAAGGCAGCCTTTGTACGCAACAACAACCTGTACGTCACTGATCTTACCAACGGATGGGAAGCAGCCATCACGCAGGATGGAAAAGAGAACTACATTATTAATGGTACATGCGACTGGGTGTATGAAGAGGAGTTTTCGTTCACCAAGGGATTTCAATGGTCACCCACAGGGAAATTCATCGCCTGGTACCGCTTCGACGAGAGCGAAGTGAAGGAATTTACACTTACCTTCCACGGCCCCCTCTACCCCCGCGAGGTGAAGTACAAATATCCCAAGGCCGGTGAGGATAACAGTGTGGTTACCATCCATACCTATGACCTGGAAGAGGGTGAATATGCCCTGATCAATACCGGAACAGAAACCGATCAGTATATCCCGAGGATTTTGTGGACCGCCAGTGATACTGCCCTGGCAGTATTGAGAATGAATCGTTTGCAGAACCATCTGGAGGTGCTGCTGGCAAACCCTGTAAGCGGCGCCACAAAGATATTTTATGAAGAGACCAACCCGTATTACATAGAAATCACCGACAATCTCTTCTTTGCATCCGACCGGCTGGTGTTCACCAGTGAAAAAAGCGGGTATCAGCATATTTATACCAGGCATCTGAAGGATAGCAAAGAGGTGCAGCTTACTTCCGGTAACTTCGATGTGGTGGATATCAAGGGAATTGATGAGAAAAACCAGCTGTGCTTTTACCGGGCAGCGAAATCGTCCCCCATCAACACGGAATTATTCTCGATACGCCTCGACGGCAAAAAGGAAACGCAGCTTTCGACCCTGGCGGGCGACAACGACGCCGATTTCAGCCATACCTATGCGTATTACATCCTCCATTGGTCGGATGCCAACACCCCCGATCGCTATTCGATTGTGAACCGGAAAGGGAAAGAACTGGTGGTCCTGGAGGACAATATGCAATTGCAGCTGCAGCTCAGGCAATATGCCATGGGCAAGGTGGAATTCGATAAATTCTCCACCTCTGAAGGGGTTGAACTGAATTACTGGGTGATTAAACCCGAGAACTTTGATCCGGTACAAAAGTATCCGGTGCTGATGTACGTATACGGCGGACCCGGTTCTCAGACAGTTACCAACGGCTGGAGCTACCAGAACCTCTGGTTTCAGCAGCTTACGCAAAAGGGTTTCGTGGTGGTTTCAGTGGACAACCGCGGCACAGGCCGCCGCGGTGAGGCGTTCAAGAAATGCACCTACCTGCAGCTCGGAAAGCTGGAAACAGAGGACCAGATTGCTGCGGCAAAGTACCTGGGTTCATTGCCGTGGGTCGACAAGGACCGGATCGGAATCTGGGGGTGGAGCTATGGTGGTTACATGTCGACCCTGTGCATGACCAAGGGGGCCGATGTCTTCAAAACCGGTATTGCCGTGGCTCCGGTGACCAACTGGAGGTACTACGACAACATCTACACCGAGCGGTTTATGCGCACGCCCCAGGAAAACGGGGAAAATTACGACCAGAATTCGCCGATCAACCATGTGAAGAAGCTGCAGGGGAAGTACCTCCTTGTGCACGGCACTACAGATGATAATGTACATGTACAGAATTCCTATGACCTGGTTACAGCGCTGGTAGCTGCCGACAAGCAGTTTGAGCTTTTTGTCTATCCCAACCGCAATCACGGGATCTACGGAGGAAACACCCGCAAGCACCTGTACGATATGCTTACGAAGTTCCTGGAGGAGAACCTCTAATTATGTTGAGGAGGTTGAGGAGGTTGAGAAACCGGATAAACCAAAATCATCTAAACTTCCTTAACTTCCTCAACTTCCTAAACTTTTTCAAAAACCGCTTTGTTTTGAAAAAAATGTGTACCTTTGCGCCCTGAAATTAACCGGATTATTAACCCATTTGAAAGGCAGGTATATTTATGATCATTGTTCCTGTAAAAGAAGGCGAAAACATTGAGAGAGCGTTAAAGAAGCTGAAGCGTAAGTTTGAGAAGACCGGAGTGGTACGTGAGTTACGCGACCGGCAGAAGTTCACCAAGCCTTCTGTGACCAAGCGTGAGCAAAAGATCAAGGCAGTTTACAAGAACATGATGCAGCAGCAGGCCGAGAACTGATCGTACTGTTGAAAGGCATGATACCGGTTGTTGAAAAGGCATCCGGTATTTTTTTTAATTTTCTCTTGACAAGCGGTTTTCAAAGGTGTATCTTTATCCGTATCAAAAATGGCGGATCAGGGATGAATGAGAGGATATGATGGCAGATAGGTTTCTGAATTACCTGCAGTTCGAAAAGCGATACTCCGATCATACGGTTACGGCATACAGGCGTGATCTGGAAGATTTCAGGGAATATCTTGCAACGCAATATGAAACGGATGATTTCACCGGGGCCGACAGTTCCGTGGTGAAGTCGTGGATGGTATTTTTACTGGAGGGGGGTATTGCGCCGCGCAGCATCAACCGCAAGGTAGTTACGTTACGTACTTTTTATCGCTGGTGCATGAAGGAGGGTTTACTGAAGGTCTCTCCGGTTGAATCTGTAGTAGCGATGAAGACGCCGAAGAGGCTTCCTCAGTATGTGGATGAGAGTTCGATGGAAGAGTTGCTTGACAGGGTGATGCACGGCGATGATTATGAAGGGATCCGCGACCGGGTGATTATCGACCTCCTGTACCAGACCGGGATGCGGCTTTCGGAGCTTACCGGCCTGAAGCGGGGACAGGTAAGTAGCAGGATGCACCAGATTCGGGTGTTGGGGAAGCGGAACAAGGAGCGCATCATCCCCCTGGGGCGGCAGATGACCCTTCGGCTGCAGGCGTATGCCACGGTGAGGGATGCCGCTTTTGGCGCTGATCCTGCGATTTCACTTTTTTTAACATCCCGCGGGAAACCCATTTACCCTAAATTTGTTTACCGATTGGTGCAGCGTAGTCTGGCAGAGGTTACCAATCTGACAAAGAGGAGCCCCCACGTCATCCGGCACAGCTTTGCCACAGCGATGCTGAACGGTGGGGCCGACATCAATGCGGTGAAGGAGCTGCTGGGGCACAGCAGCCTGGCCTCGACCCAGGTATACACGCACAACACGGCCGAGAAATTAAAAAAGGTCTACCAGCAGGCACATCCGCGTGCCTGAGGCAGGCTGAAAATCAAACATAAACACAGGAGGCTTATATGAAAGTTACGATTCAAACCTTGCACTTTAAGGCCGACAAGAAGCTGGAGAACTTCGTCCAGACGAAACTCGACAAGCTCGGGAATGTCTATGAGAGCGTCATCGGGGCAGAAGTGGTACTGCGATTAGAGAATGTTGAGGATAACCAGAACAAGATTGCCGACATCCGGTTGATGATTCCGGGGTCGGACCTCTTTGCCAGCAAGCAGAGTAAAACTTTCGAAGAGGCTTCAGATCAGGCAGTTGAAGCTTTACGTAAGCAGCTATCCAAGCACAAGGATAAGCTCAGATCCAAATAATCTCCACCTCAGAAATATTTTTTCTGAAAGATTTGTTTGTAAGGGAAATCTTTGTATTTTTGCAGTCCTTTTTAAGGGCTGCATTTTTTTCGTTCTTAGACATGATGCCGATGTAGCTCAGTTGGCCAGAGCAGCTGATTTGTAATCAGCCGGTCGGCGGTTCGAATCCGTCCATCGGCTCGCCATAAATCAGGGGAGATACCAGAGCGGTCAAATGGGGCAGACTGTAAATCTGTTGGCGAAGCCTTCGGAGGTTCGAATCCTCCTCTCCCCACGATTTCTGATATGTAGCTGAGCGAAACAAACTGCAGTATACCTTGCGGGAGTAGCTCATCCGGTAGAGCGACAGCCTTCCAAGCTGTAGGTGGCGGGTTCGAGTCCCGTCTCCCGCTCACAGAGGATGCACCCAACGATTTCCGCAGGGAAAAGCAGCTGGTTTCGGACATCGGATGGCTTGTTACATTATGCCGTTGTAGCTCAGGGGTAGAGCACTTCCTTGGTAAGGAAGAGGTCATGAGTTCAATTCTCATCAACGGCTCACTTTGCATTGAATCCAACAATAATAATTCAATCACCATTTTAAACAACTAAACAATTTAAAGGTATGGCTAAAGAAAAATTTGATCGGTCGAAGCCCCACGTTAACATTGGTACCATCGGGCACGTTGATCACGGTAAGACTACCCTTACTGCTGCAATCACCCTGTGTCTTGCTGAGAAGGGCCTTTCTGAGATCAAAACCTTTGATTCAATCGACAACGCACCCGAAGAAAAAGAGCGCGGTATTACCATTAATACTGCTCATGTTGAATACACCACTTTAAACAGGCACTATGCGCACGTTGACTGCCCGGGTCACGCTGACTATGTGAAGAACATGGTTACCGGTGCTGCCCAGATGGACG
>ERZ795055.465-NODE-465-length-38828-cov-5.885384_pt1 | contig 38828 bp, 29 predicted proteins | sample MGYA00375139_ERZ795055 | MGnify/ENA primary metagenome ERZ795055 (study PRJEB30184, sample SAMN05720283) | anaerobic digester metagenome | isolation source: active sludge of municipal wastewater-treating anaerobic digesters | place: USA | collected 2015-01-23 ... | reverse complement strand
TCTGTTTGCCATTACCAACCGCAGTCGCCTGGCATCCGAGATCAAAACCCTGCAGAAAAGGGCTTCCTCCATCACGGCCGAATCGGTAATCGCCGCCCTGGAGGGGATGAAGATCCGCAGAAACCATTACGACACCCTACGTGATCTGAAGGTTCCGGTGCATTTTATTGTAGGGCAGAAAGATACACGGGTTGATATGGCCAGGATGCAGGAGCAGATCCTGCTGCCGCAGCAGTCGCACGTGCTGTTCCTGCGCCACTGCGGCCACATGGGGTACCTGGAGGCCAGGGAGGAGTGCCTGGGTGTTTTGAAGAGTTTAGGAAGTTGAGGAGGTTGAGGAGGTTGAGTTGTTTGTTGTTTGTTGTTTGTTGTTTAAAGTCATGCTTTCAGTGGACGAGCAGGTATTCATGGGCTGGCAACATGGATAGGTGTCTTTCGCCATGCTGATGTTGGTTCAATCCCAATACGAGCCAACCGACAACTGCCAGACTTCAAAACGATTAACCTCAATTATTAAATTCGATACCTGCGGCAGGTAGTCCTTTGAGAGATGAGCCTGTCAGCTTCGCCAGAAAACGGGCAAAAGGTTTAATGTTGTGATTCGTACTTGCCTGTTCAAGAGAGTCCATGTAGATGTTCCGCTCCTGTACAGGGATCACTGTCCAGGGGTACCCTCCGGAGGATAACATAACATTCATCAAAAACCTTCCCAGACGTCCGTTTCCGTCCATATAGGGATGAATGTACACGAAGAAAAAGTGCCCCAATACCGCTCTCACTGATGCATTTTGCTCTTCCTTCAGTAAGTCAAACAGCAATGGCATGGTATCCCTCACACCAATCACCCCCAATGGAGTATGTCTCGATTGGCTGATATAAACCTGATGGTTTCTGTACCCTGCCAGATCAGTGGCCTTCAATAAACCGGCAGCAACAGAAGGGGCGAAAAGTTCCGTATACCAGCTCCCATGGTCAGTCTCAGCAACCCTCCCCGGGTTTTCCCCTGCCAGAACTTTTCGTATGCTTCCCTTCACGGCATTGAACGACTGCCAGTATCCCCGCGCAGCCAAAGCGTCCCTATGCTTTTTGTCAGCTTCATTACCCAATACATCCCACTCTCCTGTTCGTACACGTTCAATAAGTTCCGGGGTAACTGAATACCTCTCAATAGACAACGAATGGTAGGCATCTGTGGTGTACAGTCTTTCTATCTGCTCAATATATTCGCCCGGGTGTATGGGTATTCCGGGACTTGCAGGGAACTCATTGATTACATCCAATCTCATCGAATGCCACATCAGTCTGATTCGGTTTACATAAGGGGATGGTTCCCGGAAATTAAATATTAAACCTGTAACCTCCCCGAACGGATCATGCTCTCTTACATCGTAACCGGCTGACTTCATGGTTTTCATGATTGCTTCTGCCATGGAATTGTTACCCATATTTCTGTATGCCCCAGCGAGCTTTCCGGCGATGACGGAATTCCCCCCTTCAAGCAGTACATGAAGCAAATCAGACGCATCGCTTATCATCAGAAGTGCCGAACGGGCATCGGTTGGCTGCTCCGTAAAAAGCGAAGGGGAACTGTGAACAAGAGCAAAAGGAAGACTAACCAACCGTAATCCATTCCACTCCTTAATCACCACTTTTTTGTCCAGAGGAGAGCGGAGCACAAAAAGCGAGGTACCAAAAAGTAATGGTGTTGGCAGATTATTCCCTTTCGTGCTTCTGACCATCAGCTGTGATGGAACTGTTTGATTTCCAATATGCAGCAAAAGTGACTGCTCCGGAGACAGACAGTAGTCTTCGGCGTAACGATCCCGCAGATATCTTGCGCAAAATCTCCAATAGGACAGATGCCACGAGGTGCTGTCACCCTGCTGTTCAAATGGAGATATCGGCACATACCATCCTTTCAGCACCTCACGAAGAAAACCATTTTTTATCAATCGCTCCCGGTGCACCCGGGAAAGATCCCCCGATTTGATTCCAAAATAATCCTTCTCCTGAAGTTCCTTCAGTTTTTCCAATGATTCTGCCAGTTTTTCTATCTGCCTTGCCATATCTTTATGATTATTAATCATTTAAAGTTGGGCCCTGTTGTTCTTATCAATGGTTATTTCCACTTCATTGATGATGACAGATCAATTCAGCCTTGTACTAAACCTATTAGTAAGTGCACTATTAATGCTATTAATTGATGCAGCATGAATACTATTGAATTATGCAAAGATAATTCAATGTTCATTCATCGCATAACAATCAGACGTTTTTTTTCCATTTGCAGTTTTGTTGCAACCCTGATTATTCGAAAACCACATTTTTAAACTCTCAACACATTCACAGCTTCTCAAACATAGTGGGAGGGTCAACACCTCCACCATTGCGCATTTCTTGTACCTTTGTGGTAACAAACACCAGCAGAGCATGGGAATGGTTTACCGCCTGGCAACATCGGATTTCTTTCAGCACGCAGGCCTGGCGCGGGGGCTGAACACCGGAGCGGGGCGACTGGCTGACCGCCGGTTGCCGGGTTGGCTGCTGCAGGCTATCATCCGGAAATACATCCGGATGAACCAGGTAGATATGTCTGATTTTGAAGATGATCTGTCAAAATACGCCACGTTCAACCAGTTCTTTACCCGCAGGCTCCGGCCGGGAAGCCGACTCCAGGAAGAAGGGATCACTGCACCGGCCGATGGTACAGTAACCGCGGCCGGAACATTTCACGCGGCACAGCTCTTCCATGTGAAAGGGAGCGCGTACCCGCTGGAGGAGCTATTGCAAAAACCCGGCTTCGAACAGGGCTCTTTCGCCACCATCTACCTCTCGCCTGCCGACTACCACAGGGTGCATGCCCCCCTCGATGGCATTGTGACAGCGATCCATCATCTGGATGGCGCCGTGCGAACCGTAAATCCGGCTCATCTGCACAAACACCCGCAACTCTATTGCACCAACGAACGGGTGGTGCTGGAGGGGGACTGCGATGCCGGCAGATTTTTCCTGGTGCTGGTGGGAGCGCTGGTGGTGGGGCGCATCGGCATCAGCCTGGTGGATGATTTCCGCAAGGGATTCTCACAGGAAAACCTCTCCATTTCCATTTCCAAAGGGGATGAAATCGGCCGGTTCCAAATGGGATCCACCGTGATTCTGGTGCTGGATACCAGCACCCTGCAACCCGCTGAACGCCTTACCGGCCACCCCATCAAACTCGGAAATTCTTTATGCTGATCCTGAAACTACTGGTGTTTGCCCTTCCGGTAACTTTTGCCGCAATCCTCCACATGGTCGTGGTACGGTTTAATCTGTTTGCCTGGCTAAACCATCCGCTGGATCTTGGAAAAACTTTTCATGGCAAAAGGATCTTCGGTAACAGCAAAACCTTCAGGGGGGTTGTGATGATGGTGGTGCTGAGCATGGCCGGAACGGCAGTATTGTTCTGGATTACCGTTTGGTTTCCGGGCGTTGAGAAGTATCATATACTTGATTTCCAGCGCTATTCAACAGCCTTCTACGGGTTGTTGTATGGCCTCGGTTATACCCTGGCAGAACTGCCCAACAGCTTTGCCAAACGGCAGAGGGGGATTGCCGAAGGGAAGCGGGGGTCATGGCTTAATATCCTCATCGATCAGGCAGACTCGCCCATCGGATGTTTGCTTTTTCTCTGGCCATTCTCATCGATGGATTGTACTTTTTTCCTGGCCGGCGCCCTCTTTTTCCTGCTCCTCCACCTCTTTTTCAACGTAACTTTGTACCTTGCGGGGCTCAGAAAGCAGCCGCTGTAGATACTGCCTTCAAAACAGAAAAGCCTGATGATCAAATTTATACCCTCTGTCCTGACCCTGGCGAACCTGCTGTGCGGATTTGCTGCCATTGCGCTGGCCGACCCCTGGTACAGCATGCTGCTGATTGTAACCGGTGCCATTCTCGACAGCGTCGACGGGCTGGTGGCCAGAGCCCTGCATGCCGAATCGGAGTTTGGCAAACAGGCCGACTCCCTGGCCGACCTGGTGACCTTCGGGGTGGCACCTGCCCTCCTGATCTTTCAGATGCTCTTTGCCAACCCCCTGTGGATCAGCCTCTCCGTGGCAGCCCTGATCCCATTGGGCGCCGCCATCCGCCTGGCTACATTCAATACCGATACCCGGCAGAAAACCTCCTTCAGAGGGCTCCCCACCCCTGCTGCCGGACTTTTTCTGGCACCCCTGCCGTGGCTTGAATATTCGGGTCAGATAGACCTTTTCTTCCGCCCGGTCTCCCTTATCCTCTTCGTGCTGATCGCCCTGCTGATGGTACTGCCGGTGCCCATGTTTTCATTCAAAGCGCTGAAAAACAAGGGCATCGACCGGATTTTCCCGCTGGCGCTGCTGGCAGGCTCCCTCCTGCTGGTGATCTTCTTCGGATGGGGCGGCCTCCCGCTGGGGGTGGTGCTGTACATCCTGCTGAGCATCCTCTACGGACTGATCCGGAAGAATAACCTGCCCACCGGATGAAACCCGTGCTCCATGGTTTTTCGTCGGACCTTCCGGCAGGGAGTGCCGGCAGCAAGGCCGAACGGCTGGCACAGATGTACCGTGAAGGGTTTGAGGTGCCCTTCGGAGTAGTCCTGCTTCCCGATGCCTGGGAGGATTTTCTGGCCTTTCATCCCGAAAAGGGAAAGGAGATTTCCGATTGGATGCAAGAAGCACAAGACCCTTCAGGGGTTTCATTGCCTGCTCCGTCCCTGCCGGGGTGCGAACTTCCGCCGGCACTGGAAGAGCAGCTGGACGAAGCGTTTGAATTGCTCACCCAACAGGGTTTCGGGAAGCTTGCCGTACGCAGTTCGGGGACCCTGGAAGATGGTGGCAAGACCTCCTTTGCCGGCCAGTTTGATACCCTGCTGGGGATCGAAAACAGTGTACAGCTTCATGAGGCGGTACTCCGTTGCTGGGAGTCGCGCTTTGGCGAAAGGCTGGTCTTTTACTGCCGGCACAACGCAATTCCCATTTCCGAAGTGAAAATGGCGGTGATCCTGCAGGGGCAGGTGGATGCCGACTTCTCCGGGGTGGTTTTTACCGCCAACCCCATGACCGGCAACGACAGGGAGATGGTGATAGAAGCGGTGTGCGGCATGGGCGAGCAGATGGTGCAGGGAAGCGTTACCCCGTTCAGGTTTCATTACGACTGGTACCACAACCTTTTTCAAACCATACACGAAGGCACCAACTGCCGGAAGGAAACGCAGGAACCGGCAGCCCGGATGCTGCCGGAGGACCGGATCAGGCAGCTGGGGGATATCTGCCTTGAGATCCAGCAGTTTTTTGGTGAACCGCTCGACATCGAATGGGCTTATGCCAACGGCCGGTTTCACATCCTGCAGGCACGGCCACTTACGGCAATTCATTATGAAACCCCGTATGAATGGACCAACGCCGATCTGAAGGACGGGGGCATCTCCTCCACGGTAACCACCCCCATGATGTACTCTTTGTACAAAATGACCTTTGAACACACCATGCCCAAATACCTGAGGGACATCAGGGTTCTTACAGAAAAAATTACAGACCAGTGGTTTACCTGGTGGTTTGGGTACTGCTACTGGAACATAACCGGAGCGAAGGAGAGCCTGAAAAAACTCCCGAACTTCGAGGAACGTGCCTTTGATGAAGGGCTGGGCATCGACCCTGCCTATGAGGGGAAAGGCTATGTGTCGAAGCTTACCCCGGCCACCCTTTTCCGCGGACTCAGGGCGCTGATGGCCACAAACCGCTCCATCCGCAGAAGACCTGCCCTCTGCCGTGAGAACAGCCGGAAAGTCCGTGAAATGCTGCTGACACTGGAAGGTACCGACCTGCACAGCCTTCCCCTGAAAGACCTTTTGCTCCATTTCAACCAATTGATACGGGAGCAGTATGTATTTGCGGAAGGGAGTTACTTCTACACCATTTATGACAACAGCAATGCCGCCACCTTTTTCCAGGAAGCGCTGGCAAAGTACAACCGCAAAAACCCTCCCGGCGTTAACTACCTGAACCTGATCACCGGGCTGTCGAACCTGTCGCACCTCCGTCCGGTTTACGACCTGTGGGATATCAGCAGAAAAGCCCTCAAAGAGCCTTTTTACCAATCCGTTACGTCTGAAAAACTGACCCGGATGTGGCTGCACCGGGAGGCATTCCCCATGAGTGATGACCTCGGTATGTATCTGCAAAAACACGGTCACCACTCGTACCGGGAACTTGATATTTCGATCCCCAACTGGGCAGAAGACCCGCACCAGGTGATGGAGCTGCTGCTGCAAATGGCTTCCCAGCCCAACGAAGCAGACCCCCGGAAAGCTTCATCCATCCAGCAGCAAAAATTTCAGGAGGAGAGAAGCCGGATCCGCTCCCCAAAACTGCTGAAGAAGCTTGCCTTGCACAGGCACCTGCTGTGGTGGCGCGAGGAGATGCGTGATCTCTCCTCACGCATGTACCACCAGATCAGACGCACTTTGCTGGTTCTGGGAGAAAAAATGGTGCTGGAGGGGATCCTGCAGCAACCCGGCGATATCTTCTTTCTGACCTTTGAGGAATGGATGGCAACTGGTCTGATTGCCCGACAGGAAGCCTTACGCAGTACCATTGGGCTGAATCGGTGTTTTTACACAAGTTTCCGCAACTTCGACAAGCCCAATGAGATACTGAAGCGGCACCGCGAAGAAAAGCGGCTTACAAAGCCTGCGGACGGAAAAATCCTGCAGGGTATTGCCGGCTCTCCGGGGCAGGTACGCGGCGTAGCCCGGGTCATAGGAACCGTATACGAGGCAGCCGCACTGCAACCAGGGGAGATCCTCGTGACGCAGTTCACCGATCCGGCCTGGACTGCCTATTTCAACCTGATTTCGGGTCTGGTAACCGAAACCGGAGGGATCCTCTCCCATGGTGCAGTCGTATCCCGGGAGTACGGCATACCGGCGGTGCTGGGGATGACCGGGGCCACCCGGCTTATCCGGACCGGTGATGTGATTGAGGTGGATGGTAATCAGGGAATTGTTACTTTTATCCAATGAAAATCGTTCGTGTAAGTACCCGCGATGACCTGCAGAGCTTTGCCCGGTGCGGAAGCGACTTTGCACAGCATTACGGGGAGTCGTTCCCGAAGTCGGTGGGGTCAGAACTTCGCCTCTGGGATCCTGCCTGCAATTTCTTTTTCGGGCAGCAGAGTGAAGCGATTGCCCTACTGGCAGTGGATGGCGATGTGGTACTGGGGAGAATTGCCGTATTCAGGCATCCGATGCTTACGGATTCCGAGCCTGGAACCGGATTGCTTGGGATGTTCGAATCGGCTGAACGCGACGACGTTGCCACTGCACTGCTTACCGAAGGATGCACCATCCTGAGAGGGTGGGGATGCAATAGGGTTGCAGGCCCGGTGGATTTTTCCATCTGGCACCAATACCGTTTCATGACCAAAGGGTTTGGCAGTTATGTGCTGATGGGTGAACCCCGTAACCCCGAATGGTATCCGCTGTTCTGGCAGCAGTTTGGGTTTACGGCAGCCCATCACTGGACCACTTTCATCTACGACCATACAGCATTGCAGCCTCTGCCGGAAACCCTCCGGACGCATGAAGCGCTCTTCCGCAGGCTCGGCTATCACAGTGTGCTGCTCACCGGAATGGACGACCAGATCCTGATGCACCAGGTACATGCACTGCTGATGCCATCGTACCGCACTTTCCCGTTCTATACACCCTTAACGGCAGAGGAGTTTGTAAAGCATTACCATTACATGCCTTCCCTGATCAGCAAAAACACTTCGTTCCTCCTGAAAAACCAGCTGGGCGAGATCATGGGATTCAGTCTCCAGTACAGGGATCTCAACCGTGCCTTCAAGGCCATGGGGACAGGAACGGGATTTACCTCCAAACTCAGGTTCTGGCTTAACCGGAACAAAGAGGAGGTGGCTATCATTGCCCAGGGAGGGACCACCACCCACCATTCACGTGAAGCGGTGGAACTGGGACTGGAGAAAGAGGGCACCCCGCTGTCGCTCGGGAAGGTTGGACTTGCCCGCTCCATCCAGCTCTCGGTGGATGTGGAAAAATACTCGGCTTATGCCATCACCCTGGTGCGCGATGAGGCCCTGCACCGGAAAAATATCCCGCAAAATACGGTAGAAACCAGGGAATATGCCCTGTTTGCCATGGCGCTCTGACATGAAACAAACCCTCCGATACTTTCGATTGCGGTTCCCCCCGGGACAAAACCTGCTGTTTGCCACCCTCATCGGGGTGGCGCTTCAGGGCACCATACAGCTTGCGCATGGAGCTGAACAGCTGCAACCGGGGTTCCCGGCGATCGTCATCCTCCTCACCATCACAGCCTTTATGCTGCTGATGCGCCTTTTCGACGACCTGAAGGATGCAGAGACTGACCACCGATTGTTTCCTGAGCGGCCCCTGCCGGCCGGTGGGATCACCACACGGCAATTGTGGCGTATGATCCTGGGGGTGCACCTTTTCCTGATGATACCCCTGCTCATGTTTCCGGATACCATCCCGTGGCTGCTGGCCGCACTGGGTTTCGCCTGGTTAACCTTCAGATGGTTCTTTGCCCCCCGGTTCATCAGCACCAGGCTCCTGCTTGCTTTCATCACCCACCAGCCGGCCGGCTTTCTGGTGAACCTGTGGGTGGCTGCAGCAACCCTTTCGATGATGGGGATCAGCCCGGATGCCCAGGTGCTGACACCTTGTTTCGTATTCATCACCCCGGTAATGTTATGGGAACTGAGCCGTAAGATCAAGCCACAGGGTGAGGAGAACGACTACACCACCTATTCAAAAATTCTGGGACCCCGGACCGCCGCAGCACTGCTGCTCCTGCCCGGGTCGGTACTCACCGCCGGCCTGGTGACATTTGCTGAGCAATCGGGCATTCCCACCCTGCACACCTGGCTTCAGGCATCACTGTTTGTGGTATATGCCATGGTGATTTACAGGTTTATCCTGAAGCCGGTGCGAAAAAATCTCATCCTTTTTCAAAGTTCCTTACTCCTGAGTCTGAGCAGCCTGATCATCTATCTGCTGTTCCTCTTGCTATCCCATCCCATTGTATGGCAATAATGTCAAGACCAAAAGAGGGATCTGTAGCTCCTGCTCCCCTGCACCCGGGCGGCAAAGGGGAGAATCTGATCAGACTGATGCAGGGGGGATTTCCAGTGCCCCCGTTTATGGTGATTCCGGCAGCTGTATTTGAGGGAATGATCAAGGAGCAGAAATCCCGGATCAGGGAGTGCCTGACCGGCATCCCGCTTCATGATCCCGAAGCGGTGCAACACGCTGCAGATACCATTGCCTCATTCCTCAAAGGGCTTACCCTCCCGTCTGAAATCACAACCCGCCTCAGCCATTTTGCTGCCCTGGTTCAAAAGCCTGCGGCAACCTTTGCCGTGCGCTCCTCGGCTTCGGCAGAAGACCGCCTCCAAACCAGTTTTGCAGGCCTGTTCAAAACCAGGCTGCAGGTAGAAACCAATGAACTCCATGCGGCTGTGACCGAAGTTTTTCAATCGCTCTGGTCCCCGCAGGTAATCGCATACTGCCTGCGTAAAAATCTGGATATGAACGGATTGGAAATGTCGGTCATTGTGCAGCAGATGGCAGAAGCCGAAACCTCCGGCATTGTGTTCACGGTGAATCCCACCGGTAACCTTGCCCACATGCCGGTGACCACAGGAAAAGGATATGGCGATGCGGTGGTGGAAGACAAAGCCGATACCCTCACCCAGTACATCGACCGCCAGAACGGGATGGTGTACCGGCAGAAATCCCGGGCGCTGCTTCACCTCACCCCGGATCAGTTCAGAGAGCTGCATGCATGTGCCCTGAAAATCGAAGCACATTTCGGGTATCCCCAGGATATCGAATTCAGCTTCGACCACTCCGGAAAGCTGTGGATCCTGCAGTCGCGCAACATCACCACCCTGCCCGACGGGGAACTGAAGATCCTGGACAACACCAACATTGCCGAGTCGTATCCCGGCATCACCCTGCCGCTGTCGTTTTCGTTTGCCAGACAGATGTATGGCAGGATATTCGGCGGCACGGTACGGTACTTCTGGCCCTCAGGCGCTACCATGAAAACCCTTGAGGAGCCCCTGTCGGAAATGATAGCCCTGGTACAGGGAAGGGTGTATTACCAGCTGCACCACTGGTACAAAATTATTTCGGTGGTTACCCCTTCCGGCAACCGGTTGCAGGAGTGGGAACAGTTTATCGGTATCCGCTCGAAAACAACCCGTGCTGGTAGCAAAAACCGCTGGGGAGTCCTGCGCATGACATTCATAACCCTGGGGCTGGTGTTTCGGTACCACGCCATTATGCGGAGGTTTTACCGTGACTTTGAAAAAGCATACGAAGGTGGCCGGGAGGTAACGGATAAGTTCTATCGGCGTGAACCTGACCGAAAAACCCTCCTGAAGGTGTATCGTGAAGTGGAGCAGGGTTTAACCGCATGCTGGCCCGCCACCCTGCTCAACGACTTCTTCGTTTTCAGGGCGTATGCCGGCTGCTCCCGGATGGTTGACAGGATTACCGGTACCACCGATGGCAGCATCATGCGGGGGTTGCTGTGTGGCATCAGGGGGGTGGAGAGCGAATGGCCGGTGATGGAGGCGTTGCGCATCAAGGGGATCATCAACGAAAATCTGGCCTATCGGGCATTGTTCCGGAAGCCGGCAAATGAGATCATGGCAGATATCCAAAAGCCTGAATATTTGCCACTTAAGCAGATGCTGGATGCGTATGCCCATCTCTACGGCGATCGCACTCTGGAGGAGTTGAAGCTGGAGGTTCCCAACTTCAGGCAGGATCCTGAGGGGTTGATCCGGTTGATCCAGTCGCAGCTGGAGGGGGATGCCACACCGGAAACCTTCAGGGAGCAGCAGGGGCAGATCCGGGGGGCAGCGGAGGCAACCATGGAGCGCAGTCTGTGGGGGAAACCCGTCCGCAGGCTGGCATTCGGGCTGATGCTGCGTTTTACCAAAGCCACCGTGCGCAACCGGGAGAACATGCGGCTGCGCCGGAGCCGCGCCTACGGGGTGGTGAAAGAGATTTTTGCCTTTGCCGGGCAACTGATGGCCAATGAAGGTTTGATCGAAGGGGAAAAGGATGTGTTTTACCTGGACCTGGAGGATATGCTTTCGTTTCTGGAAGGGGTACCCATTGTGCCTCTGCACGGGAAAGTTGCCCAACGAAAGGAAGGTTACGATGGGTACCGCAAGCTTGATCTGCCCGACCGGCTGATGCACCGCGGAGATGAGATTCCGGCTTCATCCGGAGCCATGGATTTTGCAGCCCCGGCAGGAACGCTTACCGGACTTGGGATTTCGAAGGGGGTGGTAACGGCTCCTGCGCTGGTTTTAACCACCCCCGACTATGATGCCCTGGTGGATGGGAAAATTCTGGTTACCCGCAGCACCGATCCGGGCTGGGTATTTCTGATGACCCGTGCTGCCGGTATCATCAGCGAAAAAGGGTCACCCCTTTCGCACACCGCCATCGTGGGGCGCGAGCTGGGCATCCCGGTAATTGTTGCAGTGCCCGGAGCCACGCAACACATTCGCAGCGGGGAGATGATTACTATGGATGGGGAGCGGGGGGAGGTAGTGGTCTGACTCCTAAATAATTTGATACCTTGCCTTATTGTTTGATGTTTCTGGAATCCCGTTCCAAAAACCTTCAAATTCCCTGTCATTTCCCGAAAAACCCGATCAGGATATCATCGAGCAGGGCCGACCAGTTGCCCCAGGAATGTCCTTCATTCACCTTGATATATTGATAGTCTGTCTGTTTACTCTTCAGCGTCTGCGCCATCTGGTTTGCATCGTCTTCAGTATCGTAATAAACACCGGTGGTTATGAAAACCTTGTTTATGGCCAGACTGCTGCATTGCTTATAGAGCGAAAGGACATTGCTGTGAAAAGCCGGCGACTGGAGGGCCAGCAACTTAAAAGTCTCAGGTATTTTATACCCGAACCAGGCTGCACAATTGCCACCATACGAGGTGCCAAGGATCGCCCTTTTAGCTGGATCAGGTGCTGTTTTGTAGACTGAATCGATGAACGGAACCAGCTCTTCTCTGAAGAAACCGGCATAAAGGGTATTGTTCAGGAAGAGCTCTTCCCGCTGGTTCTTCCCTGTTCCGGGGTCCATGGGATCAACAAAAACAGCAATTACCGGTTCGGTTAGGTTTTCAGCCATTACATTATCCAAAATGTTGATCATGCAACCCATCCCATCTGTTTTATAATCCTGTCCATCAAGCACATAGATGGAAGACAGGCTGTCCAGATTTGCGTAATCCCAGGGTGTGTAAACCCAAAACCTGACATCCCGTGATAATTTACTGCTGGCGAGGATTTGTGCCGGACTCAGCACCCCCTTGCGGATGCTCTGGACCGGCATGATATACGTTGACGAGTCGTAATCAGGCATGGAAAAAGCGGAATTATATCCAAAACCTGACAACTGTTTTTTGGGATTTTCGGGATCAGTTTTCCAGTTCGATTTGTCTTCCACGATCTTGTAATCAAGCCGGGCATCTTTGGGGAAGGTTTTCACCAGATACCATACATCAGAAGTGCCCAGTCTGGTACACTGGTAATCGGATTTAACGGACCAGCCTGTCATGTCACCTGCAATGTGCACCCCGGAGGCGCTGCTTTTGCAAACAAAAACGATGGTGTCACCTGATATCCAGGGAATTCTGCCACTGACCCTCAACGTATCCCATAAATCAGATATCCTTTCCAACTGCGAAGCGGGGTTCTTGATCTGTTCAATGACTCTGATTTCAGCCACCAAATCAGTCATGTCCAATGGCTTATCGGGGTAACGGCTGTTATTTGCCCACCCCTGGATGCATAAGGTGTTTGCTGTCAATACGATCAAATGAATCAATCTAATCATATCGAGTTGAGGTTTTATTCCGATGTATCAAATGCCCGGCATGGCCTTATACCGGGTATCTCTAGCCCTTCACCACCATCTGCACGGTATTGCGGCTGCGCTGCTCGAGCAGCACATTGGCATCCCTGTGAAAACGGGTGATGATTTCTTCGGTGAAATGGCGGATGGTAATGAGGGTAAGATGCTTGTTGTAGCGGATGCGGAACCGGTCGCGCAGGGAAGCGGCAATTCGTTCCAGCCGCTCGTCGTGGTCGTCGATGCACACCGAAAAACTGATGGCGGAGTTCTGCATCAGGTTAACCCTGATGTTGTGCCCCGAAAGTGCCGCGAAGATCTCCGAGAGGTTCTTCTCGTCCATAAAGGAGAAATCGCGTGGGGAAAAAGAGAGGAGGGTCTGGTTCTCCTTGATGATATAACTCGGGATCTCCTGGTCGTACCTTTCCAGCTCATGGATTAGGCTGCCGGGAGCTGCCGGGGCTTTGAACGACATGACCCTGAGCGGGATATTTTTGTTTTGCAGCGGCTTGATGGTTCTGGGATGGATTACCTTGGCTCCGTAAAAGGCCAGCTCGATGGCTTCGTGAAACGAGATATTCTCCAGCATCACTGCATCCGGGAACAGGGCCGGGTCGGCATTCATCAGCCCCGGTACGTCTTTCCAGATCACCACCTCCTCTGCATCGAGGGCATAGGCGATGATGGCCGCGGTAAAGTCGGAGCCCTCCCTGCCCAGGGTGGTGGTATGGCCATCCAGGGTGCTGCCGATAAACCCCTGGATGATGGCGATGGCTGATCCGGCATGGCGCCTTTTATCAAGGTTTTGCTGTAGTTGTTCAACGGTCAGATCCCAGCGGATCCGGGCGTCCCGCAAGGTATCATCGGTAATGATGAGCTCCCTTGCATCGAGCCAGTCGAGCTTAATGTCTCTGTCCGTGAGATAGTTCCAGATAATAAGACTGGAGGCAAGTTCACCGTAGGGCACCACCATTTCATACGCACGGTCGTCATCTGCCGGGGGTTCCTGGCTGATGATCTGATAAAGGCTTGTGAACAGTTTTGTCAGGGCTTCGGCAGCACCGGGGTTATCGGGCAGGAGGTCCTCAAGTATCCCTAAATGATAATCCCTGATTTTCGCAAAGGCAGCCTCCCGTTTTTCGGGCATGTTGCGAACCCAGGCTGTGGTAAGCTCTTCGAGCCGGTTGGTGGTTTTATCCATGGCCGACACCACAATCATCAGCTCTCCGGTGCCATACGCCCCCACGATGCCCGCCATGTTCCGCACCGATTCAGCATCTTTAACCGATGCCCCGCCAAACTTGAAAACCTTCATAGAGTTTGTAAAGTTTTTAAAGTTTGTAAAGTTAGTAAAGTTTGTAAAGCTGAGCGAAGCCGAGCGTAGCGAGTCCCATGAGCGCAGCGATGCGGGATTTGTAAAACTGAACTAAGCGATACGGGATTTGTTGGGTTGTACAACTCAGAAAGCACCTGAATCCTCAAGCTACAGGGAAATACTTTTAACTTTAGCCTTTTGCCTTTTAACTTTCTGCTTCCCCCGAGCCTCTCACCGGACTCGAACCGGCGACCTGCTCATTACGAGTGAGCTGCTCTACCAACTGAGCTAAAGAGGCTTGATGGTGCGGCAAAAATACTACTTTTTCCGAAAGCGGAACAGACACCGCTTTGTGGTTTTACCAGAAGGGATTCCATCGGGCAGTCCACCGGTAAGGATCTGTACATCAGAGTTTAGCTTGTTCAAAGAATCTGTGCGAAGGGTAACTCGCATCGGCAAATGGTCGCTGAACCCCCCTTCGTAGTCCCTGGCAAAGGAGGCCAGCGGGATCATCATCCCGTTCTCCTCCTTCAGCATCCAGGGTTCCTTCACTGCCCCGAAACTTCCGGGCACCATATGCAGCGCGCTGCCGGTATCGAGTAAGGGAGCGGTTACGATGATATGATCGAGCACATTCCATTTTTTATCGCGCCAGTAGTAATAGCTCCCTTCGCCGGCGGGAAAGGTGGCCGACAGGTTAAACAGGCAGGCATGAGAGCCTTCGGGGCAGGGTGTGCCGGGGATACGGGCATTAAGCACTTCCTTCACGCTCCGGTTATCGGGCTCGTCGTTCAGATCGCCCATCACAATGGCATTGAACTGGGTGAAATGAGCCGACACGGAATCGATATGGGATCTGAGCACTCCGGCAGCCAGCAACCTGAAGGGCTCTGATGCCTCCATCCCGCCCCGCCGGCTGGGCCAGTGGCTGATGTACAGATGCAGGGTATCGGTACCCAGCAGTCCCTGCACATACAGGATATCGCGGGAGCGGAACTCCAGATCCCACGGAGGCTTTACAGCCAGTGGCCTGGAATACAACACCCTGAACAGATCCGCACGGTAGAGCAGCGCCACATCAATGCCCCGCTCATCGGGACTGTCGTACTGCACAATGCCATACCGCCCGCTTTTGAGCCAGTCGGTATTCGTCAGATCCTTCAGTACCCGGCAGTTTTCAATTTCTGCCAGCCCAACCAGTGCCGGCAGAGGCACCTTCCCATCTCCCGAAATCACCCGTCCAAGCTGATCCAGTTTGGTGAGGTACCTTTCAGGGCTCCATTTGTATTTCCCCTCCGGTAAAAACTCTGCGTCATCGGTCTTTGGGTCGTCGATGGTATCGAAGAGGTTTTCGACATTGTAGAACAGTACTTCTACAGACTGAACCTGGGCATACACTATTCCGGGGCCCAGTATGACATGAGCACTCAAGAGTAAAATAAACCGGCGCAACCTGAGTAATTGCATTGCAGCTGACTTCATTTAATTGCTTTTCTGTTAACCATGGCCAAAAGTAGAAAAGTTTTAGATAGACCCTTACCTTTGCACTCCATGATTCGACAAGAATTGATCAACCCAAACGACTACCAATACGACCTCCCGAAGGAGCGGATTGCCCAATATCCGCTGGAGCAACGCGACCTGTCGAAACTGCTGGTAATGAGGAACGGAGAGATTTCAGAGGAGGTTTTTCGGAACCTGCCTGAAATGTTGCCCGGCAATGCGTTGCTGCTGTTCAACAACACCCGGGTGATCAGGGCGAGGGTGCTTTTCACCAAACCCACCGGAGCGCAAATCGAAATATTCTTTCTGAACCCGCTGCTCCCTTCGCACGACCATGAGATTGCCTTTGGGAGCGGCTCGCCGGTAGTATGGGAATGCATCATCGGCAATGCCAAAAAGTGGAAAACTGGCGACCTCACCCTTTGCTTTCCGTGCGAAGGTCATGACACTACGCTGGTGGCCCGTTTGGTCAACCGTGGAGATGAAAGTTCGCAGGTTGAGCTTTCGTGGGAACCTGCCCACCTTACCCTGGCATCGGTTTTTGAGGCTGTAGGGCATGTGCCGTTGCCCCCTTACATTCAACGGGCGGATGAACCCGAAGATGCCGGACGGTACCAAACGGTGTACGCCCGGCACGATGGCTCCGTAGCCGCTCCCACCGCCGGACTTCATTTCACCGAGGAGGTGCTTGAACAACTGAATGTCAAAGGGATACGGCAGGAAAAAATTACGCTGCATGTGGGAGCCGGCACCTTTAAGCCGGTAAGCACCGAAACCATTGCCAACCATGTGATGCACCGCGAGGAGATCATTGCCTCACGTCAACTGCTGGAATCCCTTTCGCATCATGAGGGGCCGGTGATTCCGGTGGGAACCACTTCGGTGAGGTCGGTAGAAAGCCTTTACTGGTTTGGAGTGGGGCTAATGAGATCGCGGGAGGCGATTCCGGAGCATTTTTCGGTACAGCAATGGGAGCCATACCGTTATGATGCAGAACAACTCCCACAAGTACAGGAGGTTTTCGGATACCTTGCCGCTGAAATGGCTACCCAAAAGATCGAATATCTCCGCGGCGATACCAGCCTGATGATTGTTCCCGGGTATCGTTTTGCCGTAACCAAAGGGCTCATCACCAACTTCCACCAGCCCGGAAGCACCCTGTTGCTTCTGGTTTCAGCACTGGTAGGTGGCGCCTGGAAAAAAGCCTATCAGTATGCCCTGGAACACGATTTCCGTTTCCTGAGCTACGGGGATGCCTGTTTGTTTATATGACATCCAAAATTCCGGGGTCTTCAAACAGGAACAGTGAATCGAGCAACTTTTGGGTTTGATCTGCCATGAACAATGGAATGTTAAGCACCCCCTGATCGAATTTCAGATTACGCAATGAGTATCTGATGCTTATTGCAGGATTCCATTGCTTTCGATACTGAGCAAGACTTTGACTTTTCACATGCTGGTCGGACTTAACCTCAACAGGGATGATCTGGTTTCTGTACTGTATCAGAAAATCAACCTCGGCTTCATTGCCCGATTTCCAGAATCCGGGGAATCCCTCGAATTGCTGCAGTAAAACCGTCAGAATATAGTTTTCCGTCAGTGCTCCTTTAAACTCCGTAAAAATCCTGCTCCCTTCCGAAAATACCAATGGGTGCAATGCTGCCATTTTTCTTAATAAACCCACATCAGAAAAATAGAGTTTAAAGGATGTAAGGTCATGATAACCAGATAGTGGCAGATTTGGCTTCTGGCATAACGACACCCTGTATGCCAGTCCTGCCTGAATAAGCCACAGTAAAGCATCTTCATATTCTCTTGCCCTGGCTCCTTTTTTTACGGCAGAATAGAGGAATTTCCTGTTCTCCCTTGCTAATTGTGAGGGCATGGATGTCCATAGGTACTGAACACGTGCAATATTCCGCGATTCGATATGCTTTGAGAAATCAAGCATATACGTTTGAATGATGGCATCCAGTACCTCCTGCGTTTTTTCCACATCCTGGTCACCCAACAATGCACAGACAGCTTCAGGCATTCCTCCGGAAATGAAATAGACTTTGAGTTTATCCTGCAAGGCATGGAAAAAAATGTCGGGGATAGGACTAACTTCGTTAATACTGCTGATAAACGCATAAAGAGCCGGGTCAGAGGCTGAAAGAAATTCATTGAAAGTAAGTGGATATAAATGCATCAGATCCACCTTGCCCACCGGGAAGGAAGCACCCCTTGACAAAGCTACTCCCAGCAAAGATCCGGCACCTGTAATCACATATTCCGGAGCCTCTTCGCAAAAATACTTTAAGGCATTGAGGGCATCATTGCACTCCTGAATTTCATCAAAAATAATAAGCGTTTCCTCTGGTTTTATTTTTCGGCCATGAACCAGGATTAATTTTTCCAGCAGAATATTTGGATCCTTTGTCTGTGCAAAAAATTGTTTCAGCCCGGGCTGTTTTTCAAAATTAAAGTAGGCACAATCGGCAAAATGGCTTGCTCCGAACTGCTTCAGCAAAAAGGTTTTGCCCACCTGTCTGGCACCCTGAAGTATCAGAGGTTTTCTTCCCTGCTTGTTTCTCCAGAGCTCAAGTTTTGGAATAATCTGCCTCTCAATATTCATACTAATCACGTTTTAAGTGCCAATTATGTGATAAATATCACATTTTTGGTACTTATTTCTGGCAAAGATACGGATTATCCAAGAAATTCCAGCAGCCTCTGCATGAATTTTTCCGGCTGGTCAGCATGGACCCAATGGCCGGCATCCGGGATGGTCATCATCTGATGGTGTGGAAACATCATCCGGATCACCGGCAGATCTTCCCCTGTGATATAGTCCGAATCTCCTCCGCGGATAAACAGGGTGGGCTGATCGAACCCTGAACCGGCCGGGATTCCCTCCATGATCTCATCGATATTACGCTCAATGGCTCCCAGGTTGATCCGCCATGCAAACCTCTGCCGGTCGATCCGCACCAGATTCTTCATCACAAAAAGTCTGTGAGCTTTAGAATCCATGTGATTTTTCAGAAGGGTTTCCACCTCCTGTCGAGAGGTGATCTGATCGAAGTCAATTGCATTCATAGCCTGCAGCATCCGCAGATGGGTCTGCCTGACGCGGGTCTGCCGGGGTGAAATATCCACCACAATCAGTTTCTGCACCATTTCGGGATACTGCACAGCAAAATGCATCGCCAGTTTGCCCCCCAGGCTGTGACCCAGCAGCACCACCGATGTAAGATCATGCTCCTCCACCAATTCCAGCAGGTCTTCCATCATCGGGAAGAAACCGAATGCTTCGGCATGGGGGGAACGTCCGTGGTTACGGAGGTCGGGGATGATGACGCGGTAGTGTTGCGAAAGCGCCTTGCCGATGGTCATCCAGTTATCGGAAATACCAAACAGTCCATGCAGGATTACCAGTGGAGGGCCACTGCCCAGGGTATGGCAGAAGAGCTTCACGGGGTCAGCGTAATTGTTCCAGGTATCTGCGGATGGTCTCCTCCATGCCAAGCCAGAGGGCATCGCTTACAAGGGCATGGCCGATGGAGACCTCCAGGAGCCCGGGTACATTTTGGGCAAAATATTTCAGATTCACCAGGCTAAGGTCATGGCCGGCATTCAGGCCCAGACCGCACTCCCCTGCCCATTGTGCAGCCTTTGTAAAAGGTGCCACCGCCCTTTCCGGATTCTGAGGAAACTGGTCTGCATACGGCTCAGTGTACAGCTCAACCCGGTCTGTGCCGGTATCGGCAGCCCTCCGGATCAGCGCCTCTTCGGTACCTGTGAAAAGGCTCACCCTGATGCCGTGCAATTTAAACTCTGCCACTACTTCCTTCAGAAAATCAAAGTGGCGGATGGTGTCCCATCCCTGGTTTGAAGTGAGCGCTTCGGGCGGATCGGGTACCAGGGTTACCTGGGCCGGCTTCACTGCGGTTACCAGGTCCAGAAAACTGCGCGAGGGGTATCCTTCGATGTTGAATTCGGTGGTAACCACCCGCTTCAGGTCCCACACATCCCGGTACCGGATATGCCTCTCATCAGGGCGGGGATGTACCGTAATCCCTTCAGCACCCATCTGTTCTATCCTCCTCACCGATTCCACCAGATCGGGCACATTGCCCCCCCTGGCATTGCGAAGGGTGGCAATCTTGTTCACATTCACACTCAGCCGAGTCATCGTCGTAATTTTCCTGCAAACCTACACAAAATCTCTATCTTTACCCCCGATTTGACCCCAAAGTGCCATGATTGCAAAGAAGCTGGTTAAGGATGTGCCCGTACTTTCCATGGAGACCTCAGGGCTGGTGGCCATGAGCCTGATGGATGAGCTGAAGCTGTTTCACCTACCGGTTACCGAAGGCAGCCTGTACATCGGGCTTGTATCGGAGGCGATGGTGTATGCCATGCCGAACCCTGAACAGTCGCTTGCCAACGGTGGCATCAAACCCGACAATCTCTGCACCCCCGAAGGGCAGCACCTGTATGAAATCACCCAGCTCTTTACCGAAAACCAGTTGTCGTTGCTACCTGTGGTTGACGAAAACCGGCACTACACCGGCAGCATCCTCCTGTGCGATATGGTGAAAAGCTTCGGCGACTTTGCCTCGGTATGTGAACCGGGAGGTATCATTGTGCTCGAAATCAACGAGAAGGATTATTCACTGCAGCAGATTGCCGGCATTGTGGAGTCGAATGATGCCCGGATCCTGAGCGTTCAGACCGCCACCCATGCCGACAGCACCAAGATGGAGGTAACCCTGAAGATCAACAAGATGGACCTCAGGCCGGTGCTGCAGACCTTTGACCGTTACAGCTATGTGGTTTCAGCTTCATTTCAGGAGGAGGAATACGATGACAACCTCAGGGAAAGGTACGACTCACTGATGAATTACCTCAATCTTTAATATGCTGTTATTCAACAGATTTAAAATTCTGATTTTATCGGTTTTCGTGGTTTTCTGTACCTGCAAAGGATTTGGGGCTGATACACCTGATGCCTTTAAATACCTCATAAAGGCCGTTAAAATATCGGGCAATGTACAAACCCGGGCGGAGGTCATTCAAAGGGAGCTCACCTTCGGTGCCGGATCGATGCTTACCCTGGCCGACCTTGAAGAGGCCATGGAGCAAAGCCGGATCAACCTCATCAATACCGGACTCTTCATCAACCACCGGGTAACCCTGAGCCGGGAGATCCTCAACCGGTCGGAAGTGGGGGTGCTGGTGAGCGTGGAGGAGCGGTGGTACCTGTGGCCGGAGCCGATTTTGCAGAATGCCGACAGGAATTTCAACACCTGGCTGGAGAAGCGCGATTTCGGACAGCTCAGCTATGGAATCAACCTGATCCGGGAGAATTTCAGGGGAAGGAACGAGCGGGTCAACCTCATCTGGCAGGGGGGGTTCGACCGCAGGTATGAGCTCAGCTGGCAGTCGCCTGCCTTTAGTCCGCGCAGCATCATGGGATGGGGTTTTGGAGCCGGTATGCAGCAAAACCGGAGGCTGGCAGTAACGGAAGAGGATAACCGGCTGCAATTTCTCAGGGAGGATCATATCCTGTTGCAGCATGCATACGGCTACCTCCAGCTCAATGTACGGCCTGCCCTGCGGCATTTTCAAACCTTCCGGCTTTCTGTGGGGCATTATGCCATCGATTCATTGCTGACCTGCGAAAATCCCTTCTTCACTCCGCTCAGTGCCCTCAGTTTTACCCGGCTCGATTTCGGCTGGACGGTGAAGATCGACCACCGCAACCACCGCTCTTATCCGTTGCAGGGGTATTACCTCGATGCACAGTTCCGGCAGCAGGCGCTGTATTCCTCCCTCCGGGGCGACAAGACTTCTTCTTCGCTTGAGCTGAATGCACGCAAATATTTCAGGCTTACCCCCCGGTGGCACTATGCTGCCGGCATTTCGGGATTTGCCACCACAGAAGAGCATTCCCCCTTCCTGTTCCGGCAGGGGCTGGGTTACGGACGCAGTTTTGTACGGGGATATGAGTACTACACCATCCACGGCTCCCGATGGGTACTGCTGAAAGAGACCCTGAAATTTACCCTGTTGCCCGAAAGGGCACTGCACCTGCCTTTTATGCCCCATCAGAAATTCCGGAACGGTGCCATGGCCGTGTACCTCAACCTGTTTGCGGATGCCGGATATGTATCTGCCCCCGCTGCGATGACATCTCCCCTCAGCAACCGGTGGCTTACCTCAGGCGGTCTGGGCCTCGACCTGGTTACCTACTACGACAAGGTGCTGCGATTTGAATGGACCGTGAACCACCGGGGTGAAAATGGCCTGTTTGTCCATTTTGTAGCGCCGATCTGAGTAGTTTTTTAGAGAATAATCAACAACCCTGTGTATCTTTATTCCCGAAAGCAGGTATAAAGGAACATTAAGCTATTGTAGCATGCGCATCGCCATTTACGGCCGAAACATTGAATCATCCGGTATAGGGCAGATTACAGCACTTGTGAAGCTGCTGGAGCAATCCGGGGCAAGTCTCCTCATCGAGGAGCAGTATGCCACACTGCTGCAGGGCCATGTGCCATTTGCCACGGCACCGGCGGTTTTCCGCAGCGGGCAGCTAAAGCGGGGGGAAGCCGACTTTCTGCTGAGCATCGGCGGCGACGGCACCATCCTGGACACGGTCACCATTGTGCGCGACAGTGGTATCCCGGTGCTGGGCATCAACACCGGAAGGCTGGGGTTCCTTTCGTCGGTGGCGAGGGATGATATGGCAGAGGCAATACTCCGGCTCCGGCAGAAGAGGTTCCTCATCAACGAGCGTACCCTGCTGCATGTGGATGCCGGCAAACCCTATTTCGGGGATACCAGCTACGCCCTCAATGAGCTGATGGTGCACCGCAAAGAGTCACCCTCCCTGATTGCCATACAGGTGTGGGTAGATCAGGTGTTTGTAAATGCCTACTGGGCCGACGGACTGGTGATCGCCACCCCTACCGGCTCCACTGGCTATTCGCTGAGCTGCGGGGGCCCCATCGTGGATCCGCAGGCAGGCACCTTCATCATCACCCCCATTGCCACACACAATTTAACGGTACGGCCTCTCGTTATTCCCGATACCAAGCATGTGAAAGTCAAAGTGGATGCCCGGTACGGCCATTACACCGCCGGAATGGATGCACGTTATGTACAGATTGATCCCGGGGATGAGCTGCTGGTTAGCCGTGAACTGTTCAGATTCAACCTCATCCAGTTTGAACAGGAGGAGTTCTTTCCCACCATCCGCGAGAAGCTGAAATGGGGCCTGGACACCCGAAATTAACCGACAAAGATGCTGAAAACCATAAAGGATTATATTTTTATGTATATTTGCCCCCCATTGGGTTTGAAAATCTGAAATTTGCACATCATAAAAGAATTCTCCATCGTAAAGAGAACGCATATGAAGAAGATCATTGTTTTGACATTTGCACTGCTTCTGGGCAGCGCTGCCTATGCACAGCGCCATGAGGTGGGTCTTTTTCTCGGATCATCCTACTACAACGGGGATCTCAACACCAGTGCCCCCTTTCTGATGGCACAGCCCGCCGGTGGCGTCGCCTACCGGTATGTGATTAACCCCCGCTGGGCCTTCAAATTCAACGGATATCTGGGCACGGTAGAAGGAAATGATGCTTTCAATCCCGACGCAGGGCTCAGGAGCAGAAACCTCCATTTCAAATCGATGGTGCTTGAATTTGCCGGCAACATGGAGTTCAACTTTATGAAGTTTGTCCCGGGAAGTGACCGTGACAGGTTTACCCCTTTCATCTTCGGCGGGCTTTCGGTGTTCCGCTTTAATCCAAAATCGCAGTTTCAGGGCGACTGGTACTACCTGCAGCCACTGGGCACCGAGGGCCAGGGGACCACAGCCTACCCCGACCGCAAATCTTACTCCCTGGTGTCGGTGGGCATTCCCTTCGGACTAGGTGTAAAATTCAGCCTGGGGCAATCGATCGTGATGGGTTTCGAATGGGGGATGCGCAAAACTTTTACAGATTATCTGGATGATGTAAGCAAGACCTATGCTGATCCCACCGTTTTGTGGTCGGAAAATACCCAGGCTGCCATGCTCTTCGGAAACCGTGTCGAGGAAAACAATGCGTTGCTGATCGGACTGCAGCTTTCGGCCGAAACCGGACAGGGTGTGGCTGAGGACCTAACCACCTACGCCGGCCTGCAGTCGCCGATGACGGGGCAGCAAAGGGGCGACGAATCCAACAAGGACTGGTATTCATTTGTAGGAATTACGTTCACCTTTCAGATCAAAGGGCCACGGGTAAAGAAGTGCGATGCCTACCGCGATCATTACTATTACAAAGAATACAGGCTGCGGAGATAAAACATCTTCTGCCGTGCTGACCACCCCCTCCGATGAGTCTGAAAGAGAAACTGGATCCCAACCGTATTCCCCGCCATATTGCCATCATCATGGATGGAAACGGGCGTTGGGCAAAGCAACGGGGTAAACTCAGGGTTTTCGGACATGAGAACGGTGTAAAAGCCGTTCGGGCAACGATTGAGGCAGCTTCAAAACTGGGGGTACAGTACCTTACCCTGTATGCTTTTTCCACAGAGAACTGGCAACGTCCGAAATATGAAGTGGATGCACTGATGCATCTGCTGATCCGCAGCCTTCACAGGGAGCTTGCGAACCTGCATGAAAACAACATCCGGCTGCATGCCATCGGCGATCTGGATTCCCTTCCGAAAGAAGCCGCCAAAGGGATGCAGGATGCCATCCGTAAAACTGCTCAGAACACAGGTCTGAACCTGGTGCTGGCCCTCTCCTACAGTGCCCGCTGGGAGTTGGCGCAGGCTATTAAAAACATCGCTGCTGCCATCAGCAAAGGCGAGCTTGAACCCGGTAATATTGATGAACATACCGTTGCTGCACATCTCACCACCCGTCAGATCCCCGATCCTGATCTGCTGATTCGTACCAGCGGTGAGATGCGGATCAGCAACTTCCTGCTTTGGCAGATTGCCTATACGGAGCTTTTTTTCACACCTACCCTCTGGCCCGACTTCAATGAGGAAACCCTCTGTGAGGCCATTTATGAGTACCAGCACAGAGAACGGCGGTTTGGAATGACCAGTGAACAAATCGGATCCGAAAATCACACTGAATTGTAACAATACGCGTTATCAACCAGTCTTTATCAGAGCAAAATAACATTACAGCCTGTATGACCCTTGCCCAAAAATACTTACTTCTTCTCCTGATGACCCTCTCATCAACCTCAATGTTCTCACAAACAGTGGTAGGAGATTTACCCGACTGGGACTATACCAATCCCAAAACCTACGTCATCGGAGGGATCACCGTTACCGGAGCCTCCTATGCCGATCACAGCCTGATCATTATGGTTTCCGGCCTCAGTGTGGGAGATGCTGTTGAGGTGCCCGGGCTCCAGATCACCACCGCCATCAAAAGGCTGTGGGAACAAGGGATGTTCGAGGAAATCACCATTTCTGCCACACGGGTGCAGGGAGATATCATCTTTCTGGATATCAAACTCACGGAGAAGCCAAAGCTTTCGAAGTTCAGCTTTAAAGGGTTGCGGAAAGGCGAGGTGGACAAGCTGCGCGATGAGATGAAGATCAAAACCGGAGATCCTGTTACTGAGCATTTTATGCTGAGAAACAAGCAGAAAATATCCAAATATTTTATCGAAAAAGGATACCTCCATGTAAAGGTCGACCATGTAGCGGTTCCCGACACCATGGTGCCCAACAGTGTGATCATTACCTTCAACGTTGACAAGGGCAAAAAGGTTAAGATCGGTTCTATGGTTTTCGAAGGGAACGAACATCTCTCCCCCCTGAGGATTCATCTGCTGATGAAGGATACACGACCGAAAAGAACGGTAAAGTTCTGGAAGAAAAGCCGGTATATGGAAGATGAATACCGCACCGACAAGGACCTGATCATCGCCAGGTACAACAAGCTGGGATACCGCGATGCCACTATTGAGCGCGATTCGGTGTATTTACTGCCCGATGGGAATATGGCCATCAAGATGGTGATCAATGAGGGGCCGCGCTATTACCTGCGCAATATCACCTGGGTTGGCAACACCAAGTATTCCGATAAAGACCTTTCAGCCATTCTGGGGGTCCAGAAAGGGGATGTGTATAACCAGGCGCTGCTCGACAAGAAATTGTACATGAATAATGAGGGGCTGGATATCAGTTCCCTGTACCTTGACGAAGGGTATCTCTTCTTTAACCTGACGCCGGTGGAGCTTCGGATTGAGAACGACTCCATCGATCTACAGATCAGGATTTCCGAGGGAAAACAGGCTACCATCAGCAAAGTTGGGGTGATTGGCAATACCCGTACCAACGACCACGTGATTCTCAGGGAGGTGCGCACACGCCCCGGACAGCTTTTCAGCCGCAGTGATATCATCCGTACCCAGCAGGAGCTTGCCCAGTCGAAGTATTTCAACAACGAAAAACTTGGGCTCGATTACGACCCCAACCCGCAGGATGGCACGGTAGCCCTTACCTACCAGGTGGAGGAGCAATCGTCTGACCAGATCGAACTTTCCGGAGGCTGGGGTGGTGGTTACATCATCGGAACCCTCGGTGTTTCATTCAACAACTTCTCTATTTACAACATCTTCAAGAAAGGGGCCTGGAAACCCCTCCCCTCCGGTGACGGGCAGAAGCTTGCCATCAGAGGCTCCTCCTACGGCCTTGGATATTATAATCTCAGCCTCTCTTTCACAGAACCATGGCTGGGAGGCAAGAAGCCCAATGCCCTTTCGGTTACCGCTTATCACAGTGCCTTCAGCAATACCCTGCCCAAGGATGATCCAAAGCGTTATTCTTTCAAAATCAATGGTTTGGCATTGGGATTGGGCAAGCGGCTCGAATGGCCCGACGATTATTTTACCCTGTACCAAAATATCAGTTTTCAGAATTATACCCTTGAGAACTACACCCTTATCGACGCTTTCAACAACGGTAAAGCCAACAATTTCTCCTACAGCTTCAACCTCTCAAGGAATTCCACCGACGACTGGATTTATCCTTCCAAAGGATCTGAGTTTGATTTTACCCTTTCGCTCACACCCCCCTACAGCCTGCTCAACAACAAGGACTACAGTGAGCTTGACCCTGAGGACAAATACAAATGGATCGAGTACCACAAATGGATTTTCAAATCCTCCTACTTCATCAACATCAAAGGGAACCTGGTACTGCATACCCGCGCCAAGCTCGGCTTTCTGGGAGCCTATAACAACGAGATCGGTATTACCCCGTTCGAGCGTTTTTACCTGGGGGGCGACGGCCTTTCCGGGATCAACCAGTTCGATGGCCGTGCCATTGTCGGGATGAGGGGTTACGATGCCAGCCAGCTTAATCCACGCGACAACAGCGGCAATGCCATAGGAGGCACCATATACAACAAATACAGCATGGAACTGCGTTACGCCATCACCAAAAATCCCATGTCGACGATCTATGCCATGGGATATTTCGAGGCTGGCAATGCATGGGCTGATTATAAACAATTTAATCCGGTTGACCTCAGGAGAACTGCAGGGGTAGGTGTGCGTATTTATCTGCCCATGTTTGGAGTTCTTGGCCTGGATTATGCATGGGGGTTGAACGAAATTCCCGGAGTTCACGAAAAGAACAAAGGGATGTTTCATTTCTCCATCAACAATTCAATTGATTAATCATCAAAAAACATGAACGCTATGAAAAAAACACTGGTACTTGCAGTTCTGCTGATGGCAGGCTTTGCAGGTTATTCACAGAAAATCGGGGTGGTAGACACCCAGTACATCCTCGACAACATGTCGGAATACAAAATTGCACAGGAGCAGATCGACGAACTTGCGGTTGAGTGGCAGAAAGAGATCGAAAAGAAATTCAAGGAGATCGATGAGATGTACAAGAAATTTCAGGCAGAGGCTCCAATTCTTCCCGAAGATGAAAAGAAAAGGCGTGAAGAGGCCATCGTAACCAAGGAAAAGGAGGTAAAAGAACTTCAAAAGAAACGGTTCGGGAAAGAGGGCGATTTGTTCAAGAAACGTCAGGAACTGATCCAGCCCATACAGGAAAAAGTATACAATGCCATCAAGGAGATTGCGGATGCAGAAAATTATGCCATCATCCTTGATAAATCTTCCGGTACTGCCGTGGCCTATGTCCGCTCCAAATTCGACATCAGTGATGATGTGCTGAAAAAACTGGGGTACACTCCTGGTGGAATGGGAACCGGCAATTAATCGGCTAATTATTACTACTTTTGCACCCACTAAAATAATTTTACATGAGGAAATCAATTATTGTGATCGCCGTTTTGCTGATGGGCACCGTTCTTCAGGCAAGCGGACAGAAAGGGCTGAAGATCGGGCATGTGAATATGGATTCGATTGCAACGCTGATGCCGGAAGTGGACTCGATGAAGGCAGCCATAGATGCCAGGAGACTGATCCATCAGAAGACCCTGAGGATTGAAGAAGAGAGCTTTAACAATCTATACCTTACATTCAGCGAAAACATGGAAGGTATGCCGACAACATGGGTGGAAGCCAAACAGGAAGAGCTTGTAAGAAAACAACAGGCTATTGAAAACCTGAAAAAGGTTGACTTCCCGAATGAGCTTCAGGAGATCCAGGAGCAATACCTACAGATCATGTACGACAAGATTATGGAAGCGGTGAAGGCGCTTGCCGTGGAGCTTGGATACACCTATGTATTCAATTCGGGTGAGGGTTTGAGCGGGGTATTGTATGCTTCCCCGTCGGAGGATATCACCGGACTGGTGATCAAGAAGCTCAATCTTACTCCCAAACCGGGAAAACCTGCCAGCAAACCAACAGGCAGTGAAATACCGGCTCCGACACCGGCTCCCGCACCAAAAACCGGCACCGGCAAATAGGCCTGGATACCATCACTGAATTGACCGGGGAAACGTACTTTTCCCGGTTTTTTTATTGGTACCAGGAGGCATACCTCCTGTAGCTTTCGGCGATACGGTGCACCTCCCCCTCGAGGAGTTGCCTGTCGATGGTTTTTAGCAATTTTGCCGGATTACCGGCAAAAACGGAGCCTGACGGTACAACGGTTCCTTTGGTAACCACGGCGCCTGCAGCAATTATGCAGTCGGATTCCACAACGGCATCATCCATGATGATCGCTCCCATCCCAATCAACACCCTGTCGTGGATCGTACACCCATGGATTATAGCGGAGTGGGCAATGGAAACCTGGTTGCCGATATGGGTGGGTGACTTCTGATAGGTTGCATGGATTACTGCGTTATCCTGGATGTTCACCAGGTTACCGATGCGGACATGATGGACATCACCCCGGATCACTGCGCCGTACCACACGCTGCAATGGTTGCCCATGATCACATCGCCTATGATGACTGCCGTTTCTGCCAGAAAACAGTTGTCGCCGAAAGTGGGGGTTATGCCTTGTAAGGGTTTGATAAGTGCCATGGAGAGTTATGTTCAAGGTTTAAGGTTCAAGGTGGTTTACAAGGAGTTATGAGTTATAAGTTATAAGGTATGAGTGCATTTATTCTGATTTCAGGATGAAGATTTTTTTCGTTTTCGGGGTGATGCGGTAGCGTTGATCGATCCGGTGGCCGACGATCCAGACGATCTCGCTGCCAGAGAGAATTACCCGCACATTTTCCTTTTCGGGGATTGAGAACTTGTTGTCGGTAAAGAAATCGCTGAGCTTTTTGGAATTTCGCATGCCGAAGGGGATGAAGACATCACCCGGATGCCAGCGGCGGAGGGTAAGGGGAAATGTAAGTTTGTGGAAATCCAGAGAAGCCACATGAGGGTCATGGGGTATGGTATAACCGGCTGCATCTGCAACTGCGCAGCTGATATGGACCGGATCCGTGATGGCGGTATCATCAGCATCTATAAAATACTCCCAGTCATCATCCCTGTCGTTAAGTACTTTTCTGGTGATAATAAGATCGTTCCGGTCTTTGACCAGCCGATGGGTTGCAGAGTAAAACTGCTTGCCGGAGTGGCCTCTCAGAGCCAATCCGATATCTTCGATGGTAGAGCGGTTGAACCCGTAATCCGATAGCAATTCAAACAGGTACATCGACAATGGTTCCAGCTTCAGCAGTCCGGCAATGGAAATCCGCTCAGCTCCGGATTCCTTGCGGATCAAAGTGGCAAGATCCTCTCTTACTTTTTCATGGTAGAACCTCTCAGTTACCTGAAGATCTACCATTGACCGCAAGATGGTATTTCTGAAACCGGGGTTAATGGATTCGAACAGCGGGATGATTTCATGCCGGATAAGATTTCTCCTGATATCCAGTGAACTGTTGGTACTGTCCTCGACCCAGGCAATGCCCTTCTGCTGCGCATAGGCTTCAATCTCCTCCCTGAAAAAAGGGAGCAGGGGCCTGATCACCTTTCCGGATTTGGGCAACATGCCCCGCAATCCGCTGATTCCGGTTCCGCGTGCAAGATTCAGGAACAGCGTTTCGATCTGATCATCTGCATGGTGGCCTGTAGCCACCCACCGATAATCCTGATCTGCCAGCAGCTCACTGAACCAGGCATATCGCAGTTCCCTTGCAGCCATTTCGGTGGAGACTCCTTCGCGGAAAGCATATTCATATGTGTTCAGGAGTTTCACAAATACCGGTATTCCGAGTTTTGCCGCCAGCTCACGTGTAAAGGCCTCATCACGGTCAGATTCCTCTCCCCGCAATTGGAAATTACAATGGGCAATGGCACATTCGATGCCGGTTTCCAGCATTAAATGGGCGAGCACTGCAGAATCGACACCACCGCTCACTGCAAGCAGCACCCTGTCGCCGGGTTCCCACAACGGATTATTTTTCAACGCTTCGTGAAATCTGACAGCTAATTCTGTATCCTTCGTAGATGCGGTTTCCATATGATCAGGGGTTTTTATGTCCGGGGTTCAGCAGGTGAATAATTGCGGATGCCTTGAGCATGCTTTCCCTGTATTCCTCCTCCGGTACCGAATCGGAAGTAATGGCACCTCCGGTCTGGAAGGAGAGAATCTTTCTCTGATTACATCCTATCACACTTCTTATTATCACATTCATATCCAGATCACCTTCGGGGGATAAATACCCTGTGGCCCCGGAAAAAAGCCCCCTCCTGGAGGATTCCAGTTCATCGATCAGCTGCATGGCTCTGATCTTCGGGGCGCCGGTCATGGATCCCATCGGGAAGGTAGCGCTAAGCAGGTCTGTGAAATCGGCTTCGGGCCTTACCCGGCATGAAACGGTGCTGATCATCTGGTGTACCTGCGGAAAGGTATACACGCCAAAGAGTTCATCAACGCTTACGGTTCCAGGTTCAGACACTCTGGAAAGGTCATTCCGGACCAGATCGGTAATCATCACATTCTCTGACCGCTCTTTTTCGCTCGCGAGGAGGCGTTGCCGCATAAGGAGATCCTCCTTTTTACCTTTTCCCCTGCCGATGGTACCTTTCATGGGCTGGCTGATCAGCCGGTTGCAATCCTTCTGGAGAAACCGCTCCGGGCTTGCAGATGCCAGATAGTGGCTGTGCCACCGGCAGAATACCGAAAAAGGGGCCGGGGAGGCTTCTGTCAGCGATTGCCAGAATTGCTCCGGAGAAAAATCTTCCGGGGTTTCGGCAAAAAATTCCTGGCAGAAGTTCATCTCGTAAATATCACCCTGCTGGATGTATGCTTTGGCTTTCCCAACGGCTTCCAGGTACCGGGCTTCGGTAATGGCATTATGCACCTGTACCGGCAGATTTTCAGAATTCTCATGGTGTTGCTGCACAGCCTGCATAAAGGCAGACAGCACTCCGTTGTCGCCACTGGTGAAAAAGGTTCCCATCCTTTGTCCTACCACCGCTGCCGGCCTGAAGAACACCAGATCGGGAAAGCCGATGCGGTCGGGGTTTTTGGAGCTCAGTTTCTCCATCCCGTTTTTCACATCATACCCAATGCAACAGAATACCCATCCGGGGGGGCCTCCCAGAAATTTCCGCAGTTTCTTCAGATGGCCTGCCTGAAACGCACCTGCCGGCACTACGAAGGAATCGACACTTCCCAAACCGGCAAGCACTTCGAACCTGCTGTAGGGGTCGTTTTCATATCCGCAGGAAAACAGAACCATACCCTGTTTCAGCTGCCCGATCACGGATGCTGCTGCCAGGGCGATCCTGCGTGGAGTAAACTCAGGGGTTGTTTTCCCTGAATTTTTTGAATCCTTCATCGAGAAAAGCAATAAAACCTTCGGTATTTTTGTCGTTTTGCCAGGTACCCGAAAGCATATTGCCTTCATGGTCGATGATTACATAGAGCGGGGTGGCAATGGTACCAAAGCGCGTTTCCTGAATGTGCTTGTTGATACGGCCAATGGTCTTTATATCAGAGCCGTCCTTTGCCTTAATCCACTTATCCTGTGGCGCCTCTTTCCGGTCGTCGGTATAGAGGGATGCGATAATGAAGTTCTTTTTCAGCATTTCCATCACACGGGGATCAGACAGTACTGTCTGTTCCATAACCTTGCAATTAGAGCATCCATGTCCTGTAAAATCCACAAAAACAGGTTTGTTCTTCTCTTTAGCACATGCGATGGCCTCTTCCAGAACGAAATATCCCTTCATGTCTTCTTTCCACAGGTGAAGAAAATCGCTGTAGGTGGGTTCACCGCAAAGTACAACTTCATCGGTCACCGGGGCAGCCGATGTTCCTTTTGACAGATCGAGAGAGAGGGTGGACTTTGGCGGAAGTAGCGAGCTAAGTCTGGTTAGGTCGGCACCGAAGATGCCGGGGATCAGGTACACCACAAAGGAAAAGGTGGCAATCACAAGCAGCAGTCTGAAAAAGCCGATATGCTGGGTATCTGTATCATGGTGAAACTTAAACTTACCGAGCAGATAAAGTCCCATCAGTGTAAATAATACCACCCAGATGCTAAGGTAGATATCGCGGTTGAGCAGCCCCAGGTGATAGGTCTGATCGGGGATGATCAGGAATTTCATTCCAAAGGCAAGAATTACGAATCCAAATACCACTTTTACGGCATTCATCCAGCCACCTGCTTTGGGCATCTTCTGCATGAGGGAGGGGAAAAGGGCCAGCAGGGCAAAGGGCACACCAAATCCTACCGAGAATCCAAGCATGCCGATGAAAGGTTTCAGGAGGGATGTGCCATCGGCAGCCTCCACCAGGATGGTTCCGATAAAGGCAGCTGTGCAGGAAAACGATACCAGCACCAGGGTCAATGCCATAAAAAAGGTTCCGAACAATCCGCCACGGTCGGCCTGGGAATCGGCTTTATTCACCCATTTGGAAGGGAGCACAAGTTCGAAAGCCCCGAAGAAAGATGCAGCAAACACAACAAAAACCAAGAAGAAAATGACATTGGTAACCCAGTGGGTGACAATATTGTTCATCGCCTCAGCACCGAAAATCACTGTAATCAGTAACCCGATTACAGAATAGATAAAAATGATGGAGAGACCATAAAATACCGCCAGAAATTTCCCTTTGGCCCTACCTCCGCGATAGTTCAGGAAGAAAGCAATATTCATGGGAATCATGGGAAACACACAGGGGGTAAAAATTCCTGCAATACCAAGCAGGAGTGCTGCCAAAAAAAAGCCCAGCAGCGAAGAGTCCTTTTCTTTTCCTGCACCACCAGCATCTGCAAGGTTATCGCCCTTGGTTTGCTGATCCGCCATTTCAGATGTCCCGTTTGCATTGCCAGGGCCGGCGGCATTACCACCGATGGCAGATGCAACAGTGCCTGTATCCCCCGGGTTTGTGGCTTCACCGGTTACTTTGGCCCCTTTGATCTGGAATTCAAAGCGATCCTCAAACGGTACACAAAGGTCTTCGCAGATCTGTCCGCTGAGACTCCCTTTTATCACAAAAGGGGTTTCGGTATTCACCACAATTCGCTGGGTAAAAACGGGTTTCCCTGCAAACTGGTTGATATATACTTCAAAAATCTCGTCATAAATCCTTTCCGGCTTCGGGGAGGATTTGATTTTTCCTTTCAGGCTGAAATTTGCTTTGGAGTCATAGGCGATCTCCATTGGAAGCGGGCCTGCGCCAAATTTATACTCCTGGTAAGGACCATAGAGGTGCCAGTTTGGAGCGACATCGGCCCTGAAGATCAGGTCATACTCATTATCCGATGCCTGCTGTACCGAATAGCTCCAGCGGATGTTATCAGCAGCGGCCTTTTTACCCGGTTGGGCGGTGATTACAAACGAATGCACGAGCATCACAACTGCCAGAAGATACCATTTTGCAGGGGTGTTCATAGGGTGTAGTGGATTAATTATTAATTTGATTTTCAGTAGGTCTGGGGTAGTCAATTGAGAAATGGAGCCCACGGCTTTCTTTTCGTTCCATGGCCATTTTTATAATGAGGTAACCAATATTGATCATATTCCTTAACTCACAGATTTCCGGAGTAAGTACAGAACGTTCGTAAAGCTCTTCTGTTTCATGGTAGAGAATTTCCAGGCGGTCGAAGGCTCTTTTCAGCCTGAGGTTTGACCGGACAATCCCGACATAGTTGCTCATGATGCTACGCAGTTCCCTGAGGCTCTGCGTGATAAGTACCATTTCCTCGTTCAGGACAGTACCTTCCGCGTTCCAGTCGGGGATTTCGTCCCGGAATACGGTGGTTTTGATTTTGCGGACAGCATGATGGGCAGCATGATGTGAAAAGACCAAAGATTCGAGGAGGCTATTGGATGCCAGGCGGTTGGCGCCATGCAGGCCTGTCGAAGCGGACTCTCCGCTGGCATACAGATTTTCTATGGAGGTTCTGCTGTCAGTATCCACCTTGATCCCTCCGCAGAGGTAATGGGCAGCAGGCACCACCGGGATAGGTTGTTTGGTAAAGTCTATGCCTATCGAAAGGCACTTCCCGTAGATGGTGGGGAAGTGGTAAATGAGATCTGTAGCATCGAGATGGGTACAATCGAGAAATACATGGTCTTCTCCTCTGATTTTCATCTCATTGTCAATGGCTCTTGCCACAATATCGCGTGGTGCCAGACAACCCCTTTCATCATATTTCTCCATAAACTCTTTCCCGTCGATCGTTCTGAGGAGTGCACCGAAACCCCGTAGTGCTTCAGTAATCAGAAACGACGGAGACTCCAGGGGATTGTACAGGGAGGTGGGATGAAACTGGATAAACTCCATCTTTTCCACGGCACCCTTTGCCCGGTAGACCATAGCAATGCCATCGCCGGTAGCCACCACCGGGTTGGTGGTGGTGTTGTACGCCATACCAATACCTCCGGTGGCAATGAGGGTTGTTTTTGCCAGAATGGTCATAATCTCCCGGGATTCACGGTCGAGGACATAAGCCCCGTAACAGGTAATGTCGGGCTTGCGACGGGTAACTACTTCACCCAGATGGTGCTGGGTAATCAGGTCGATGGCGAAATGGCGGTCGAGCATCTGGATGGAAGGGTGTTTCTGCACCTTCTCCAGCAGGGTTTCCTGAATTTCAAGACCGGTTTTATCTTTATGATGCAATACCCTGTATTCAGAATGTCCTCCTTCACGGGCAAGGTCGAACAGTCCGGTTTTCCGGTTTTTATCAAACTCAACTCCCCAGTCGACCAGTTCCCTGATCCGTTCCGGGGCTTCCATGATGGTCATGCGGACTACCTGTTCGTCATTCAGCTCGTCACCGGCGATGAGTGTATCGCGGATGTGCTTTTCGTAGGAATCGGGATCGTACATCACGGCAGCGATACCCCCCTGGGCATACCGGGTGGCAGTTTCCAGCGGTCGATCCTTGGTAACAATAATAACAGAGCCATGCTCGGCTACCTTGAGGGCAAAGCTGAGGCCTGCAATTCCTGACCCCAGTACCAGAAAATCAGCCTTTTTTCTATGCATCTGCTAGCAATAAGGGGGGCAAAGTTACGGAAATTCAACGATATTAAATCCACCGAAATAGATCCATGAATTCCCGATCAGGAGGAATAGTATTTTGCAGAAGAGATTCTTACACCATCCTGGATGGATCCACCCACTTGTCGAAGTCTTCTTCGCTTAACAGTCCGAGTTCAAGGGCGGTTTCCTTTAGTGTTTTATGCTCCTCATGCGCTTTTTTGGCAATCTTCGCTGAGTTTTCGTATCCGATATGCGGGTTTAATGCCGTTACCAGCATCAGAGAGTTGTTGAGATTTTTCTGAATGACCGGCAGATTGGGTTCAATGCCTGCCACGCAATGCTCTTCAAACGACATGCATACATCGGCCATATTATTGGCAGCCTGCAGAAAGTTATAGATCATCACCGGTTTAAATACATTGAGCTGAAAATGCCCGTTGATGCCTCCGATGGTGATGGCTGCATCGTTGCCGATCACCTGAGCACAGACCATGGTGACTGCCTCGGGTTGGGTTGGGTTGACCTTTCCCGGCATGATGGAGGAACCCGGCTCATTGGCCGGAAGGATGATCTCGCCAATGCCGCAACGGGGACCGGAAGCGGTGAGACGGATGTCGTTGGCGATTTTCATCAGGCTAACTGCCAGCCTTTTCAGGGCGCCTGAGGACTCGACGATGGCGTCATGGGCAGCAAGTGCTTCGAATTTATTACAGGCAGTTACAAAGGGGAGCCCGGTAAGTTCAGCAATTTTTTCCGCCACCTTCACATCAAAGCCTTTAGGAGCATTCAGACCCGTACCTACTGCAGTTCCTCCCAGCGCAAGCTCACTCAGGTGATAGAGGGTGTTTTTCAGGGCTTTCAACCCATGGTTCAATTGGGCAACATACGCCGAAAACTCCTGCCCCAGCGTTAAGGGTGTGGCATCCATCAGATGGGTACGACCGGTTTTGACAATGTCTTTAAATGCTTCGGACTTCTCGGCCAACCGTTCCTTCAGTCTGAATATCGCAGGGATGGTCTTTTCAACCACCACTTTGTAGGCTGCAATATGCATAGCCGTGGGAAAGGTATCGTTCGATGACTGTGATTTGTTTACATCATCGTTGGGGTGGATCACGGTTTTTCCTTCGCCGAGCATACCGCCGTTCAGCACATGGGCACGGTTGGCAATCACTTCATTCAGGTTCATGTTGGTCTGGGTTCCGGAACCGGTTTGCCATACTACAAGAGGAAACTGGTCATCAAGCCTGCCTTCCAGAATTTCGTCGCATGCTCTGCAGATCAGGTCGCATTTTTCCTGCGGAAGGACTCCAAGATCCAGATTTGCCAAAGCAGATGCTTTTTTCAAAATCGCGAATGCTTTAATCACTTCATCCGGCATCTTTTCGTTCCCGATTTTGAAATTTTCGAATGAACGCTGGGTTTGTGCACCCCAGTATTTGTCGGCCGGCACCTCGATGATGCCCATGGTGTCACGCTCTTTTCTTGTTTTCATGGTATTATGATTGGTTTTGAAATCGGTACGTTGAGAATGCCAAAGTTAACACATATTTTCAAGAATTTTACCCCTATATTCGCAGCCTGACAAACACATAATTATGCATCTGGTACTAACTGACTGGCTCATCATTGGGGCATACCTGGTGGTGATGATTCTGATAACCATTATTTTAAGCCGGAGAGCAGGAAAAAGCACCGGCGAATTCTTCCTGAGCGGGAGATCTCTGCCATGGTACATTGCAGGCACTTCGATGGTGGCTACCACTTTTGCGGCCGACACCCCGCTGGCGGTTACCGAGCTGGTAGCTACCAGGGGGATTGCCGGCAACTGGTTGTGGTGGAACATGCTCGTTGGAGGTATGCTCACCGTGTTTTTCTTCGCCCGGTTGTGGCGCAGAGCAGGCATCATGACCGACTGTGAGTTTGTGAGTATCCGGTATTCAGGCGGGGCTGCCCGGTTTCTGCGTGGCTTTAGGGCTGTATATATCGGCATTGTGATGAATATGATTGTGATTGCCTGGGTGAACCTGGCCATGGCCAAGATCCTGGCGGTAGTATTTCCCGGGTTCACCCTGTTCGGGCATGCCTCGTTTACCCTGTGGGGCATGGTGTTCAGTTCCCATCTGATCCTGGTGGGATTTCTTACCCTGTTTGTGGCATTCTACTCATCCCTGTCGGGGCTGTGGGGGGTTACCATTACCGATGCGGTGCAGTTCGGACTGGCGATGACCGGTTGCATCGTGCTGGCAGTGCTGGCTGTAAACCATGCCGATGTGGGAGGGGTTGCCGGGCTCAAAGCCTCATTGCCGGCAGAGGTGTTCAATTATTTTCCGGTGGTGGGAAAGGGTTCCCAGGGTGCCGGGGCATTACAACTCACGCTGCTGGCATTTATCGCTTACATTGGCGTGCAGTGGTGGGCAAGCTGGTATCCGGGTTCTGAACCGGGCGGAGGAGGATATGTAGCACAACGGATGATGTCGGCTAAAAATGAGAAGCACTCGCTGCTGGCAACCCTGTGGTTCACCATAGCCCATTATGCCCTCAGGCCATGGCCATGGATTGTGGTAGCGCTGGCCGCACTTGCCGTGATGCCCAAAGCCGCTGATCCGGATATCCTGAAAGCCGAAAACCCTGCGTATTACGAAGTGGCTGCCAGACAATTCAGCGGTCAGCCACTTCAGGGCGCCGATGTGGTTACTGCTGCCGAACCTGCGTTTGCAGGGTATTACGACAAGTACGAAAACACGGTGGATCCAGGCAGGATGTATCCAAAACTGATGGTGAAGTATATGCCCAAGGGCTTGCTGGGGCTGCTGCTGGCAGCCTTCTTCGCGGCTTTTATGTCCACGGTAGCTTCACAGACTGTCTGGGGCACCTCTTACATCATCAACGATCTGGTGCGACCCTTTATCCGAAAAAACGGAACGGAAAAATACTATGTGCGAATCTCCAGATTTACTACCGTGCTGTTGCTGATCCTCGGTTTTATCGTTACCACACGCCTAACCCTGATCAGCGATGCCTGGAAATTTATTCTGGCATGTAGTGGAGGAATCGGCCTGGTGCTGATCTTCAGGTGGTTCTGGTGGCGTATCAACGCCTGGTCAGAAATTTCCGCGATGCTCGCCCCCTTTATCGTCTATCCGCTGTTGTACCAACCTGCGG